>Ga0255382_10143_pt1 | contig 10439 bp, 6 predicted proteins | sample ANMaggSeSYBR01H9_FD_182101 | JGI IMG/M metagenome (GOLD analysis project Ga0255382, IMG submission 182101) | Sediment cell enrichment communities from methane seep in Santa Monica Basin, California, United Staets - ANME aggregate JGI... | ecosystem: Environmental > Aquatic > Marine > Cold seeps >... | reverse complement strand
ATTCCCGGGCGCGGACCCGCGGGCAGGGGAAAATCACGATGGATGTATGAGGGGTTAGCCCGGGGATTTATTTTGCAAAATTAAAATCAGGTAAAAAAGTTGCAGTCAAGAAGTTTATTGTTGATTAAAATGAAGGCACGGAGCCCCTCCCTTCTCCTCGAGGAGAAGGGGCAGGGGATGAGGTGCATTGAGCAGTAGAGCATGCCCCGATTCGTCAGTAGGTTTAGGATTGAAATTGAAATAAAAAACAAGCACGCATTCTTGAGATAACTCATTTTTTTTTATATTTACCCATGGAAATTTATTTCAAATGAGTAAACACTCCCATAAAAAGACTGTAAGAAAAAAGGGTCCAAAAAAATACACCGGAAAGCATAAGTCCGAAAAAATTATAGAGCAAACACATTTTTGGAAGGAAAATTTGTTCCCCGCCCTCATTGTTTTTATTATTCCTTTACTACTGTATGCCTCCACTATCTCTTTTGATTATGTCCTGGATGATAAAATGGTCCTTTCGGAAAATAAATTCGTGAAGGAAGGATTTTTCGGGATTAAAGATATTTTTTCGAATGATAGCTTTAACGGTTACCTCGATAACCAGAAAGCACTTCTGGCCGGCGCACGGTACAGGCCGCTCTCCATCGCTACTTTTGCCGTTGAATATCATTTTTTTGGACTTAATTCCAGACTAAGTCATTTTATAAATATCCTATTGTATGCCTTGACAGGTCTTATTATTTTCCGGGTTCTGACATTATACCTTTCTAAAAAGAAAAATAGAAAATGGTACTTCTCACTATCATTTATTACGGCATTGCTCTTTATGTTACATCCTCTTCATACAGAAGTAGTAGCAAATATTAAAGGAAGGGATGATATTCTGTCGTTCTTATTAGCTTTTGGTGTGCTGTTTTATATCCATAGGTACATTGTTTTTAAAAAGTTTAATAAACTGATTATAGCGGCTTTTTTGTTTTTCCTTGCTTTACTTGCGAAAGAGAGTAGCATTACTTACCTCGCTGTTGTTCCGCTAACCCTTTATTTTTTCACCAAAGCAAATCGAAAACAGTACATGGCTGTAATGTTGTTATTATTTGTTGGTACAGTTATTTATTTTAGAATACGTGTGAATGTACTTGGAACTGTTTTCAGTAGCCCGGAGGAGTATACCAGTATAATGAACAATCCATTTCTTGGAATTTCCTTTAGCGAAAAGTATGCAACCATAATGTATACCCTCGGCCTTTATATTAAACTGCTGTTTTTTCCACATCCACTTACGCATGATTATTACCCCTACCAGATACCAATTATTGGATGGAGCGACTGGCGTTCGTTGGTCTCACTGGTTGTTTATATGGGTATGCTTATTTATGCAGTGATGACCTATAAGAAGAAAACTGTTTTGATATGGTGCATTTTTTATTTCCTGATTACAATATCCATAGTTTCAAATATCTTTTTTCCCATTGGAACATTTATGAACGAGCGGTTTATGTATATGCCCTCTATTGCCTTTTGTCTCTTCCTGTCCTTCATTTTGTTTGAGAAATTACCTTTTTTGTTCCATAATCAAAAAAAACCAAAGTATGCTCTGAGCATTATCCTGGTTTCTGTAATAATGATTGGCTATTCTGTTAAGACCATCTCCCGGTTACCTGCATGGAAGGATACCTTATCGCTCAACCGTGCTGCTGTTAAAGTATCGGTCAACAGTGCCCGGGCCAATAATTTTATGGGTGTTATTCTTTACCAAATGGGCTTGGAAGAAGATGATAAACAAAAGCGTAGTGACCTGTTTATTGAGGCAACCACTTATATCGACAGATCTTTGGTAATTTATCCTTATTATAATGATGCACTTAAAATGAAAGCCGGAATTGCCGGAAAATTATATCAAATCGACCGGGACCTCGATAAGCTTTTGACTAAATTTTACGAAATCCTTGAATTTCGTCATGTGCCTTTTGTAGATACTTACATGGAGTATCTGAACCCACGGGAAGACAACAAAAAGTTATTGTCGTTTTATCACCGCACTGGATTTCAATTGCTAGGGTTAGAAAAAAAGAATTATCCCCTGGCAGTTAGATATCTTTACTTTGGCTTGCAGATCTCCCCCAAGGACCCTCAGATTCTAGAGGACCTGGCTATTATTTATTTTATGTCGGGGAATTACAAAAAGTCCCTTGAAACAGGAAGAAAAGCCCTTCAGGCCAACCCGGATTCTGAAAATGTTCGGGAATACATTATAAAAGCGGAGCTTGCTTCAAGAGGATAGCATTCCATGAAAAATGCTATCTTTGTGCAAATATTAACCTAATAAAATATTATCGAAATGAAAAAATCTATTTATTTATTGCCGCTGATTATCCTGATGTTAGGTGCCTGCTCAAGCGTTAAAGTTGTTTCCGACATGGATAAGACAATCGATTTTACTAAATTAAAAACGTATGAATATTATGGATGGGCTGATAATAGTGATCTTATTCTCACACGTTTTGATAAAGAGAGAATTGAAGGTGCTTTTAAAGATGAATTTACAAAGCGGGGCTTGGAGTATGTTGAAAAAGATGGCGATTTAGTCGTTTTACTCCATATAATCGTGGAGGATAAGTCAAGAGTAAGTGCAAATACATCAGGTTATGGAAATTTCGGCTATGGCGGTGGATATTATGGTTACGGACCCGGATGGGGCTGGGGAGGCGGATATGGCGGATATGGAATGGGGATGTCAACGACTTATTACGATGAAATTGATTATAAGGTGGGAACATTGGTTATCGATGTTTACCATGCTGTTGATAAAAAGCTTATCTGGGAGAGTATTGGTACCAAAACAGTTGATGATAATCCGGAAACAAGGGAAAAGAGTTTACCAAAGTCTATTGCAAAAATAATGGCACCTTACCCGGTGGCTCCTATAAAAGAATAGCCAATAGTTTACAAATTGATGAAGAAATTTGTAAAAGTATCCCTTTGGATTATTGGAGTTTTAGCCCTCTTCCTCGTTGTTGCAGTGTCTGTTCTTGATAAAAAAGCTGACACTATTGCTCAGAAAATGGTAAATGATTTTTTGAGTGAACATCCTCTGCCTCATCATGAAGTAACTGTTGGATCGGTAAATGTAAACCTTCCTGCCCGTGCTGTTAGCCTTAATGAACTAAAAATATTCCCTGACAACACAGTTTCTCTTCAGTCGGATAGCCTGGAAAATCACAACCTTCTCAATGTTCAAATTAGTGAAATTGAAATACGTGGCGTTAAGGTTTGGAAATTTTTCAGGAAGAAAATTATTGATGTTGGAAAAATTACAATTGAGAATCCTGATTTCACCTTAACACTGTCAGGTAAAACTATCAAGAATAAAGAAAAACTTTCCACCAGTTATATACAACGGAAAATCCTTAGTGTTGATAGCAGTGAGGCGGAGAAGATCAATGTGGTGATCGTGAATAAATTTAGGATCAATAACGGTTCATTGAAGATTTTGAAACACGCCGAAAGTAAACCCGAATTTGAGGTTGAGGAGTATTCCGTATTTATCAAAAAAGCTCAATTCGACCCGGATAAGATCGATGACCTTGAAACTGCTATTTCTTTTAAAGAAGCCCGGTTATTAGCTAAAGGTGGAACAATTCAAACACGTGATGGGCTCAATACTATTTATGCCGGAATGTTAGCGGTTTCCTATGCCGATGCTTCAATTATTCTTGATACTCTCAGAATAATTCCTAATTACAGTAAAGTTGAATATGGAAGGGCCGTTGGTAAACAAACCGAGCGTTTTGCCATTGGGATTGATAAATTGGAAGTGCTGGATGTTAACTGGAATGAAATGATAACGAATGATAAATATATGATAAGGTATGTAGCTATACACAAACCGTACTTAAATATTTTTCGTGATCATAATATGCCTTTTGATACGACTAACTTTCCTCAATTACCTCAGGAATCTATTAAAGAATTGAAAAGTTACCTGAAAATTGATTCTGTAAGGGTTATTAATGGCTACCTTGAATACGAAGAGCTATTGAAAGAAGCTGATAAGGCCGGAAAAGTAGTTCTTAGCCAGCTTAATGCCACCTGTTATTCGATTACAAACGACAGCGCTGTTATTAATAATAACGGGAGCATTGTTGTTAAGGGCGATTTCGAATTATTTGGTAAAGCACCTGTTCAAATTGAGATTAAGCTGCCCCTTAATGATGAAAACACTGATTATATCCTTTCAGGTTCTATGAAAGATGCTGATATGAAAATTTTTAATCCTTATATCGAGCACACAATTATGGTTGTAATAGATTCAGGGAATATAAAACAGCTGCAATTTGAAGTTTTTGCTGCAAATGATACAGCAAGCGGGAATATGCATCTGCTGTATGATGATTTGAAGATCACTGTGCTTAAATCAAAAAAGAATGAGGATTTTTTGAAAAAAAATAAGTTTTTATCGTTTGTTGGGAATGCAGCTGTCAGGAACCAGAACCCACCTAAAGGGAAACCGGAACGTGTTGCTGAAATGTTTTTTGAGCGAAACAGAAATAAAGCCCTGTTTAATTATATGATAAAAACATTGGTAACCGGTTTTATTGCAACTATTGGACCTACCGATAAGCATATAAGGCATGAAGTATACGGAGGATCTACTCAGCAAAAAAGGGATAGGAAACAAATTCAAAAAGAACAAAAACAAGAAAAAAATCAATCCAAACGCGAACAGAAAAAAGAGGATCGTAATAAAAGGAGAAGCGAGAGGCGATAATAAAAAAAAGGAGCATATGCCCCTTTTTATCTCAACACTTTCCATATCGGATAGAAAGGGTTATTAATCGGTGGTGGTACAAATATCGGGAATTACTTTCTATCTATCCATATATGAGACAGTTAAGATATTAACAATTATAACGAATTATTAACAGTATTATTGTCATTAAAGATTTATTTATCGTATCAATAGACTGTTAATCAGTCAGTTAGTATTTAATAACTTTTTCACTAAATACCCCTGCATCAGATATTACCTGAATAATATAAATGCCATTACTATACGATGATACATCGATCACTTGCACAGAATTTCCCTCGAAAACTTTTGAGTAAATTTGCCTGCCAAACAAATCATACAAACTGACATGATGGGATGAGGTACTATTATAATCACTTTTAAAATGAATATTAAATCTGTTACTTGTTGGGTTTGGAAAGATAAGCAAATTATCATAATGGAACACATCATCCAAATTGATTCCATTCTCAGCTGGTTCTTCAATCGTAATGGCAATTTTATTAGTGGTTGGAATAGAGGATGCAAGAATTATCGAACAGCCGGTTTTACTGATATATCCGTAAAAGTTGCTTCCGTGTTTAGCCCAAAAACCGGGCATAAGCATAATATTCTCTCCGGCAATAATGGTTAATGTTCCAGCGCTATCAATTACAAAACTTGTTCCATTTCCTGCAATAGTAACTGTATTGGTAGCATCATAACAGCTTGTTTCGCCTTCATGGATAGTATCGTTTTGAAGGACAAGAAATTTTGGAGATATCGTATTAGATTGACCTGGTGTTGGGCTGGGCATTAAAAACCATGAAGTGTCCCCATCAGGAAATCTGCCATAAGAGGTATCATTATACTGCTGGCCATAGGCGATGCTTTCAAGCATAGTAAAATTATCCGGGTGATAAAAATATAGGTTACCGGTATCATCCGGTAGTGTGAAGTTCAAATGACGAACACCCTGATTAGTGTTGCCATCAGCCCACAAAACCAAAAAATCGTAAGGTAATATAGAGGTTGAATCAGGAAATTGATTTGAAATACAATATCTGGTACCGGTAGTTGTGTCAGAAGATAGATAATAACCGGCAATATTAACTGTATCTTCACTTGCATTGTAAATCTCGATCCAATCATCATATTCACCGGCAGGGTCAGTATAAGTTGAGGAATTTATCGCCATGAATTCATTAATCCTGATATTCAGGTATTTGGTCGAATCTTTGAATATCCGCAGGGAATCCATAATAGAACCATTCGGAGCAAAAGTGGCCTTAATTGTATTCCAACCGAAATCTAATGGTACAACACCCTCAAAATAGTCATTTATTACTGAACAGGCAATATTGTTTAAATAAACTTTATTGTAAATTGATTGTTTTGATATACCGGATATTTTCACATATTCCGTATATGAAATGGACAGATCCGGCGGTGAGTACATGAACATTTTTATATAATTCATTTTCCTGAAAGAAATTTCCGGTACACAGTTTATAGATGAACCAGGAATAGAAAGGGTTTTATGTGGATGAGGATAATCTTTGGTTATTGTAGGTCCCGGACGTGGGTAAGATTTATAGTTACTGTAGCCAGGCAGGGATTGGCTCCAGGGCGTATTATACGATGGATCAATAGAAATCCATCGTTTATTAAGGAAGATAATCGAATACCAATGCTGGCTATATCTGAATTGCCATTTTGTTTCTGCAATAGCAATTTTGTGTTTTGAAAGCCCGATCCGGTATAATAAAGTGGTGAAAATTTGTGCCCTGCTATTACATACGCCCCAGGGTATAAATCCATAGATAAGGTATGTTCTGGAAATTTGTTCGATTGAGGGAATGCCCTGGCTCATCATAAAAGCAAATGCTGTCTGCCATGAAGGATCATCCAGGTCAAAATAGGCATTCGCTATCAACCAGTCCCACAGGATACAAGTTTTATTCCATATAAGGGTATCATTAGTGGTCGTATCCACTCCTGCACCTATACTGTCAAGCAACATGGAGATGGTATCGCTTTGGGCATCAATGAGGGGAAAAAAAACAGTATCCTGTTCCGACACGCCATCATATCGTTCAAAATAACTGCCATTACTATGATATAAGATATTACCATGATAAGTGGTACTAACAAAGGTACCGGTGTATGGCCGGGTAAGTATAAAATCAATATTGTCAGGTGGGGACTTCATTATTACATCTTGCGAAATAAATGCCGGAGCTGTGGCTAATATTGTGTAATCATTCGTGTCTGGAAGACCGTTTAGCTCGTAATATCCCTGAATGTTTGTTGTGTCAAAATACTCAGGAGATAATCCGTTCCCAACTGAAATAATGGCATTTTGTATTGGAAATCCTGTGTTTGCATCCGTAACATAACCGGAAAACGATTGAGAAAAAAGTGGATTGGTAAAGAATAAAAATATCAAAAGGAGATAATAGGTAAATCGAAGAGATGCTTTGAAGTACATTTTTTTAAGTTTTATGGGAATTGAATCTTGATGATCTTTTTATATGTCTGAAGAGCGGATCCTATCCTGCAAACGATCAGGTAACTACCAGCTGGTAATAATCTCGGAACCCAGGAAATTAAATAATCCCCTTCTTGTTGGATGCTGTTTACTAATTCTGCAATTATTTTTCCTTCCAGGGTATAAACATTTATATTCGTCATAGATGATTTATGCAGCGAATATTTAATGGATATGGAGTTTAAAAATGGATTTGGATACACTTCTAAATGAATAGGATTTTTTAGTATGGTTTCATTTTTCACCCCCAATGCCGGGGCTCCAAACTCATAGGCACCCATGTCAACAATAGCCTGCCCGCTGTTGTTCCCATCCCACACCCTGATATTCCCCATGATATCTGTATCAGGTAGTGTATACCCTGATAAATTATCAGTACCCTGATCAATGCAATCCGACAAGTACAACAGGGCATAGGGATGTTCCCCTTCAACATCAAATTCAGGACTAGTTTCCAAATTTCCTTCTTGCTCAGTAAAATCTCCATAAATTCCACCGCTTTCAAGATTTTCAATGTCATTATGTGAAAGGATTGGTGTGCAATCGGTTGAAGAGTATATCTGAGGACCTTCGTCTGCAATGTTGTAATAAATAATATTATTTATCAACAACGGATTGCTATAAACCGGAACCCCAACAAAGTCCATTAGATTATAGATTCCCCCTCCGTTTGATGTGCTGTTAGCCACATTGTTTGAAATGGTATTATTTATTACAACCGGGCTGGATCCCTTATTCCATATTCCTGCTCCTTTAGTGGCTTCGTTTGACACGATGAGGTTATTGAAAACCCTGGAATTACTTAGGTTGCAGGCTATGCCGCCTCCATCACCGGAAACATTATTTCTTATGATGTTAGATAGGATCATGGCGTTTCCGCCAGATTGATAAATCCCTCCTCCAATAGAATTTGACTGGTTTTCTGCTATCAGATTATTGGAAATGGCAGGTGAAGAAAATACGAAATTGGCTATGCCTCCACCTCTGAATGCAGCTTCATTACCTATAATAGTATTGTTTTTAATCACCGGACTACAGTAACCGCAATAAATTCCACCGCCATCATGCCCGGAATAATTTTCTTTAATAATATTGTCGGTTAGTACAGGATTCGCAAATTCACAATATATTCCTCCTCCTCCCCATTCAGCAGCGCCACTGACCGCCTGATTGTAGCGAATCGTGCTGTGTGAAATAACCGGATGGGAATGGCCAATATAAATACCGGCCCCACTGTTGTCGGGACATGTTCCATATGATTTCCCATATTCAATAATACAAAACGAAACCTTTGAAGTGTCTTGCTCTGTGACATCCGTATCGATAAACCGGAGACCATGCCAACCGGTTTCATGATCATTTGTACTAAAGAGTATACTGTCTGCCACAGTCCCTTCCGCCCGGAGCAGGCCGTAAATATTAAATTTATAGTGACCTTGAAAAATAATCTCCACACCTGGTTCGATTACTAAAGTCATATCGAGTGGAATATTAATTTCTCCTTCTATCATATAAGGTGATGCTGAATTTTCCCAGGTTCCTGAAACATCCCCACCTGGAACAGGTGTTTGGCCTGAAGTTTGAAAAATAGATATTACCATGAAAAGGGATAACCAAAGCGCTTTTGCAGACATGAGTTTTTTGTTTTGTTAACTAAATCTAATTGAAGCTGTTAAAGTACAAAAAATATCATTGAAAGTCAAGCGATTTTTTTACTTGAATTTACAGAAGAGATGGAGGAGAGGAATGGGTCAAAGAATTTTGATGTTGGTAGGAACTTCATATCCCCAGGCTTCCATCGTAAACCGGAATTCTACAACTATCCTATCCAGAAGTTCCTTTTCAATGGCGTGAACATTTTTCTTGTAACCACGACTATTTAGTAAATAATTATTGAAGTTTTCAGAAGCATCTTCAAAACCAGGGATTTGAAGATGATCGTAGATTTTTTTCAGCTCTTTTACCGGAGCGTTTTCTAAATCTTCAAAGCGTAACTCAATAAAATTATTTTCAGGTATGAGATGTTTATCCTGTAAAAGTTGATTCATCATTTTTTTGTAAATGATGAATATCGATTCCTCAAGTTGCTTTTCATTAATCGAATGTAATTGTAGATGGGGAAGCATAATACGAAAGAAATGTCTTGTGGAAAGGAACACTTCTACAGGATTTCGATGGATATGTATGAACTTAGCATCAGGAAATAGCTTAAGTAATTGTTTGATCCTTCCGGTGTTTGGAGGGTTTTTGGAAATAAAATGACTTTTGTTTAGATTTCGGAGTACCTTTTTGATCATCAAAGAATAATCGTTTTCCCAATTGATCATTATATCGTCCGAAACATCTTTAAATTGGATATACCTGGCATAATAGTCCATTATTTTTTCAGGAAACAGCCAGAAATAATAAAAACTGAAGGGGTGGGCACAACCAAGTAAAAATTCTTCCTCCTGTGGCAGATCAGGATTGAGCTTGACATTATCCCCCTTTCGGGTTCCGGGTATCAGAAGTTTTGTAAAATTCTTAAAAATAAATTTCCCTGCAATATTAAAAAGGGTATCCGGGAAAACACTCTGATATGTTGTTACATAGCCCATCTGTTCATCCCGGGTCAATAAATTATGCAATAATGTTGTTCCACTACGCCAATGGCCAATAATGAAAATTGGATTTTCAGTTATTTTGGATTTTGCAATGCGGGGATTGATGAATTTTCGTTCATAAGCCCTGAAAGGCATATTGATAATGTTGATTACAACAATACCCAACACCCTCATGTAATAGCGGGGAAGAATTCTGTTTTTTTTAAGAAGATTGAGAAATAATGGAAATGAATACCCGACAGCTGGTGGAAAAAGTATACCGAATTTTCCTTTCCCATTTTTCTTCCTTTTCTTCATGCGGTAAAGATAAAAAATCATTTTAGATTGATTAAATTTGCAAACCAAAATTTATCTCAATTCAAATATATAATGATATGCCAGGTTCAGTTTACACGCCCACGGATTATTTTCAAATAGATGATTTATTTACGGATGATCATAAGATTATCCGCAGCGCTATTCGTGATTGGGTAGATCGTTCAGTAAAACCGGTCATTGAACAGGCTTGCCAGGAACA
>Ga0255382_10160_pt1 | contig 10464 bp, 8 predicted proteins | sample ANMaggSeSYBR01H9_FD_182101 | JGI IMG/M metagenome (GOLD analysis project Ga0255382, IMG submission 182101) | Sediment cell enrichment communities from methane seep in Santa Monica Basin, California, United Staets - ANME aggregate JGI... | ecosystem: Environmental > Aquatic > Marine > Cold seeps >... | reverse complement strand
GGTTTTGAAGTCTATTTTTTATTTTCAGACACGGATTAACGCGGATTTCCACGGATCATGGTTGATTTGTTTTTCATTTTTGGTGTGCTTTTGAGTATTTTTCTGTTGGTTACCGTCATACCGACAATCCGCGTAAATCTGTGTAAATCCGCGTCTTAAACATGGATTTGATGAGTTATGGTTTAAGTTTAGATCTTTGTGATTGTATGACGGTTTTGAAGTCTATTTTTAATTTTTAGACACGGATTAACGCGGATTTCCACGGATTATGGTTGATTTGTTTTTCATTTGTGCTGTGCTTTTGAGTATTTTTCTGCTGCTTACCGTCCTCCTGACAATCCGCGTAAATCTGTGTAAATCCGCGTCTTAATCATGGATTTGAGTGATCTACTCTCATTTCGCAATTTAATGTCCTCTGGATCTAACATTCACACTGATTTCAAAGAAAAGGTTATTACATATAAATATTAATACTATATTTTCACAAAGTGATTATCATGACCAGCAAATTACAATCAGTTCTTGAGGGGAGAGGACCTATTAAAAAGATAGGTGTGCTTGGTATGGGATATGTAGGCATCCCGGCAGCTGCTCTTTTTGCAGATGTTGACAATTTTGATAAGGTCCTGGGCTTCCAGAGGAATTCGGCGTCATCCGGATATAAGATCGAGATGATCAACAATGGTGAGAGTCCGTTGAAGGGTGAGGAGCCGGGTCTTGAAGAGCTTTTGAAGAAGGTCACCGACACTGATAAGTTCGAGTGCACGTCTGATTTTTCAAGAATTGCAGAGATGGACGCGGTGACGCTGGCGATCCAGACGCCTTTTGAGAACCCGCAGGATCTTATTCCGGATTTTGGAGCACTTGTTGCGGGCATACGCAATGTGGGCAAGTACCTGACCTCCGGAATGCTGGTGGTGCTTGAATCCACCATTACTCCGGGTACCACTGTGGGAATGGCCAGGGAGATCCTGGAGGAGGAGTCGGGTCTGGTCGCAGGTGAGGATTTCGCTCTGGCACACGCTCCTGAGCGGGTGATGGTGGGCCGGTTGCTTCGCAACATCCAGGAACACGACCGCATTGTGGGCGGCATCGACGACGTCAGTACACAGCGGGCTGTGGAGCTGTATACCCCGGTCCTGACCAAAGGCCAGATCATCCCCATGACCGCCACTGCGGCGGAGGTCACCAAGACGGCGGAGAACACGTTCCGGGACCTGCAGATAGCGGCTGCCAACCAGCTGGCCCTGTACTGTGAGGCTATGGGTATCAACTTCTATGATGTCCGTGCGGGTGTGGACAGCCTGAAGGGTGAGGGTATCACACGGGCTATGCTCTGGCCGGGGGCCGGAGTCGGCGGACACTGCCTGACCAAGGATACCTACCATCTGGAGCGTGGTGTGAAGATGCTCGGGGCTGACGATCTCGATTATCCGGAAGGGAAGGATTCCATCTTTGTCCTGGCCCGGAATGTCAACGATTTCATGCCGAAGCACATGTTCAAACTCACACAGGATGCCCTTTCGGCTGTCGGCAAGTCGATGGACGGTTCAAAGGTTGCCCTGTTGGGCTGGGCATTTCTCAATGATTCCGATGATGCCAGGAATCCGCCGTCTGAGCCTTACAGGGATCTGCTGATCGAGGCCGGGGCCGAGGTGATGGTGCACGATCCGCACGTGCGTGAGCATCCGGGCGTGGAGATCATGACGGATATGGACACGGTCGTTGCAGACGCGGATGTTGTGGCTGTCATGACCGGGCATTCGGAGTATTTCGAGCTGGAGCCTTCGGTTTTGAAGGGGTTTATGGGAAAGGACAGACCTGTTGTTGTGGATGGACGGAATGTCGTAGATCCGGATGCTTGGATCGATGGTGGGTTTGTGTATAAGGGGATTGGGAGAGGGGATAAGAACTGAGTTTGAGTGTGGTGTTTTAATATGGAGAAAATGTAGTTTATTTAAGACACGGATTAACGCGGATTCACACGGATTATGGATGAATTGGTTTGTATTTGTGCTATAATCATGGGATGAAGGTTGATGATTATTGTCATTCCGATAAATCCGCGTAAATCTGTGTAAATCTGTGTAAATCTGTGTAAATCTGTGTAAATCCGCGTCTTAAACAGAAATTGAGTGATTTAGAGTTTAAATGAGATGTGTATCATTGTAGGACGGTGTTGAAGACAAGTTATTGTTTTCAGACACGGATTAACGCGGATTTACACGGATTATGGTTGAGTCGGTTTGCATTTATGTTGTGATTCTGAGTGTTTGGCTGGTAATTTATCGTCATTACGATTAATCTGTGTAAATCCGTGTCTGAACAAATTAAATATTCCCAAAGGCCGACCCCATGTTCAACCTGAAACTCAGCAAAACGATGAAAGACGTCCAATGGTCGTTCATCAGTCTTGTCACAGCCTCCTTCGCTCACCTCCTGCTCAGGATCGTGCTCGGAAGAGAACTGGGGCCATCGGGACTTGGAATTTACACTCTGGTTTTTACAATATATCTTTTTGGAATGCAGTTTGCTGCTTTTGGCATCGGTTCTGCTTTAACCAAGTACGTGGCTGAATTCAGTGATGATTTAGCAAAGACCAAAAAATACATTTCATCAGGAATGATCGGCTCTGTAGTTACCGGAACTGGAATGGGAATCTTTCTTTATCTGTTAGCAGGTAGCATTTCCATAAATATTTTCAATATTCCTGAAATGGTTGATCTGTTAAAAATTACAGCCATCTGTTTTCCATTCATAGCAATGCATAAAACAGTTTTAGGAGCTTTGAACGGTTTTCGCAGCATGAAAACCTTTGCATTTTTAAATATAATTATGAATGTATCGGTACTTCTTTTATCGGTTTATTTAGTCCTGTTCCTGCAGGAGGGTGTTGTAGGAGCAGTTATGGGTTTTGTAATACCCACAATCCTCTTGGGTTTGATCTCTATTATTTGCATCCGCTCAGATCTTATGTTCCCTGACAGATCATTTTTGCAAAACGAGATTCTAAGAGATGTATTCCACTTTGGTTTTTATGTAGTTCTTGGGAACTCAATAGGATACATCTATACTCACATTGACAGCCTTATGATAGGTTACTATATGAATGAGATAGATGTAGGTTATTATTCAGTAGCAATCATTTTTGTTCAGGGAATCACACTTGTACCCAGTGCAATCCAGAAAGTGACTGGCCCCATAATTACAAAGAATTATGCAAAAAAGGAATATGAATCCATATTAAAAATGCTTAAGAGTGTCTCATTGAAATCATTTTTAATTTCATTGCTTTTTTCTCTAATCCTGGTATTCTTTGGAAAAACGCTGATTATAACCATCTTTGAAGCAGTCTTCTTACCTGCTTATCTACCTCTGATAATTCTGCTCATAGGATACACGATTTATTCTATGTTCATGTCCATAGGTACTTTCTACGCAAGTATAGGACGTGTGCAGCTTTCCTACAAAATCGCTTTATTTTCAGCTATTCTGAATATTGTATTGAATATTCTATTCATACCAAGATATGGAATTATTGGTGCAGCTATGGCAACTTCAATCTCACTAGTTACTTTGACAACAGTTCATTTCCTTATAATCAGGCATTTTGTAAAAAGTTTTGATGTTTAGTTTTCCTATTAAAAATATTGTGCGGAGGGAGGAATTGAATCCTCAAATTACCAGTCACCGAATTGCACCGGAGTGGATTGATTAGCATAAACATTGATCACAGAGATTGAAGGGGATGCTTCCCTCCGTTCCACTGTATCCCATCAATTATGTGAGTGTTTTTAATATGCTTTTATTTGTCCTCTGAATTAGTGTTTGCTTGTTCGGTAGATTGATATATTATGATTGTCATAAATTTTCATTTTCAGTGATGGATTATTTTCAATAGTATTTTTTATGTCTTTAAAAGGAATAAGATTATTCCAATTTTGAACATTATTATGAGTTGCTTGATAATTGATAATTATAGTATACTTTTTATCAATTTCACTTCCTGTATAAATCTTTTCTACCTCTTCAAACTTCAGTATCACTGGTTCAATATTGTTAGTGTTTGTAGTAAACACATTATAATAATAACCATATGTTAAAACATCTGGAACAAAAGCTCGGTTTTCGTTTGATTTATAAATCCATTCTGCAGAAGATACAATATGTTCAAATTTCCCATCATTTGTTAACTCGTATTGATTTGCTATTATAATGTTATTTATGTTCACAATAAGTAGGATTAATAACAAAACTGTGATAATATTTTTTATATGTTTTGCTTTTATCATACTATAAACAATAATTACAGAAATCCAAAAAACACGAAATATTTCTGTGATGGGGAATTGTCCAACAAAAAATCTGGATATAAAATATACAATTGAAACGCATGATAATGTTGTGAATAATACTACATTAAAATCAATAATTGTACATTTATTTCTATTTTTATAAATTAAAAAAATTGCAGTGAATATTATACTAACATATATTATATACTTGATAAGCCAAAAGTACATAATCAGGTCTGGATATCCAAAAGCGTATTGTAATAAAGGATTAGAATCAGATGTGAGGCCTATCCCAAAGATTGTTATGATGAATTTTTGTATAACTTGAGCAAAATTGACATTTGAATCTATAATGTTGCTTGGCAAAAAAACATCATAGAAAAAATCAGACAGTCCAAACAAAACTACTAAAAACAATATTAAGTTAGTAATTAGTATATGATTGAAATTACCATCTAACTTGTTTGTTTTTAAAATTATATTAAGTAGCAAAAAAAATAAAAGAAAGAGTAATAATCTGTATGATGCATTATAAGACATATAAACTATACTCACAGATACAGTGATAGTAATAAATAATAAATATTTCGTATTGGGACTGATAGTTTTCTTATATAAGATAGCCATCAAAAGATAAAAAGTAAATAAAAGAATATCGCCTATTCCATGCATCCAAATATATGCATTGTGACTTCCAGTTATTGGTGAACTTACAAAAATCATCCATAATAGTAAGGAGATTAATACGTTTTTTCCCGAAAGCCTATAAATTAATGATATCAAAATTACAGAATATGGGATAATGGCTATTGGATAAATAGGTATTAAATTTATATCTAGGTTTGTTAACAATATGATTGTACCAATTAAAGAATAAAAAGCTCCAGCAAGCGTCAATTGATATTCAATTATATCTATATTTCCATTTATTAGATTATATGCTATTCCAACATGTTTAGGTGCATAATCATCAATGTTGCCCTCATAAAGTAATAGTAAAAGAGTTATAAAGTTTATAAAAATTATTAAACTAATGAACCTTTTATTTTTGAGATTTGACATCCAAGTTGCTCCCAAGTCGAATAACTTTTACGTTAATAGATTTCATTATTATGCATATTTATAGACATGTAACTCAGCGAAAGTACCAATCCTATAGTACCAAATTGATGGTAGAATACAGGAAATACTTGAATTCATAATTGGTCCAATATAGCCCAGTGTGGCGAAAATTGTGTCAACTGTTTTCTTAAATTCAGGTTTAAATATTATAAACTCACAATATTTCATTGAAGTCCACATATGCATAAATTTCATGTATCTGTTTGGTTATTTCATCCCATTGATACTGCTCAGCATAACTTATAATTTTCTCCGTATCCCAATTTTTATTCAGAGCAATATCAATCTTCTCAGCAAGATCATGTGAATCACTAGGTTCAACTAGCAAACCAAAATCATCAGAAGTTATGATTTCTTCACTACCGCCATTTATTGTGGCAACCACAGGTTTACTGCAAGCCATCGCTTCAATCTGAACAATCCCAAAGCTTTCCTTCAAGCTCGGCAGCACAAACACATCACAAGCATTCATCCAGATGGGAATTTCATCGTATGGCTTGCTTCCCACCAATTTCACACAATCCTGCAAATTATATGAATGTATCAGATTTTTCAACTTCTTTTCCAGTTTCCCTCCGCCCACAATATAACAAACAACATCTTTCCTTTTTTCCACCATATGAGCCATCGCTTCAATCAAATATCTGTGACCTTTAATTTCACTATACAGATTACCCACATTAAGAATTACTTTTTTGTTGTGGGGAATATCTAATTTGGATCTACAATACATTGTATCAATAGGATAAAACGATTTATCATCATAACCGTTTGGAATATGGTGAACTTTACTTACATCCACTTCAACGTCTTTGAATTTATTAATGTCACCATTTTTAACTCTGATTATTGCATCACAAGAATTCCAAGCATTCAAAAAATGAGGATTTGAAGATTCGATTGCTTTGCTAAATGTGTTGGATGTATGCTCAGTAATAATGACAGGTACATTGAATTTGCTCTTCAGTTTAGTGGCTGCAGCTCCTGAAGGCCAAGTAAAATGGGCATGAATGTAATCAAATTTCAAATTGTATTTCTTAATGAATTCAAAAATACATTTTGATTCATTTTTAACCCATACTGATTGTAATGCATTATAAAAAAATGGCAAATTGAAATATTTTGGAAAATATACATGGATATTATCGTATGTATAGTTTGAATACTGTCGACCGCGTAAATAGGACATCCCATAAGCTAATGGTGACACAACATAAATATTAGCGAAGTATGCAGCCATATATTTTAATTGTTCTTTTACAAATATATTATGAGAATACAGATTGTCCTCATCCGGAAAATTATTAGTTATCACAAGTAAATTTTTATTGCGCATACTTACAACTCACTTGTAATAAATTTATACTTCCCAGCTTTCGTCCTTTCAATCTCATCAACGAACCTGAAATCAACATCCCACCCGCTGGACTTCTGTTTAATGATCTCCCTGATCATGTCCAGCTGTGTCTCATCGAACCCATCTTCTGGTACGATCTTGATAACAATCTTATCCAATTTTTCCTGTACTACCTGGAATTCTTTTACAGATTTAATTTTTTCAAACATATAACTATTGAAAAAAGCACCATGCACATATTTACCTTCAGGTGTTTGTAACATTTCCTGCTGCCTCCCCATAACTTCCTTCAACAATCTGGATTCCCGCCCACACCCACAAGCATCCTCGACAATATGGCCCATATCCTCAGTATCATACCGTATGAACGGCATTGCATAATTGTGCAAACTCGTAGCCAGAATCTTTCCAACTCCTTCTTCCATCTGGGAGCCGGTATCATCAACAATTTCCATAATGCTTCGTTCTGTATCTATATGGAGTCCATTGTGCTCTGAACATTCGTAAGCACCCACGCCACCATCATTCAGGCCGTAGGCATCATAGACATCGCAACCAAAAGCATCTTCTATGTTTTTCCTCATATTGGGCATCAATTTCTCTGCTGTTGTGAATACTCCTGAAGGAGATGTGATCTCAACATCGTTGTTTATGATGTAGTTGGCAAAAAAGTTTATGGATGAGGCATATCCCCGCAGATATCTTGGTCTGAAAGAGTTCATGACAATGGTGTACTTTTGCATCTCCTCAGTACCCATATCGAAAGATGAAAGTTTTTTCAGATTTCTTGATATCTCATGAGCTTTCTTAGTTATTACAGATTTCGACCCTACATCCAGAGAAGATCCCGCCAGAAATACCATTTTGTCTCCAAGCTCATAGTCTGCATATCCCCACCCACGATACAGCATGGCACCCGATAAAAAGCGATCATATTTCAATAATCTATACTGGAAGGGAGTCCCTGTGGAACCTCCGGTGGAATTGGTATAGTACTTCATACTATTGAGATTCACAGGCTTGAAGTCATCCCAATTCTCTTTGATGATATCCTTGGTCAGGATGGGGAGTTTTTCGAGATCTTCGAGTGTCCTGATGTCAGAAGATTCAAGTTTAAGTCCACGGAATAATTTGTGATAGTAAGGGACATTCTTGTAGGCAAAGCCTATCATTTTTCTTAACTGCTTTTCCTGAGATGCTTTTTGTTCGGAATATGGTTGCCACTGGGACTGGAGCTGTTTTTTGTAGGCGGGGTAGAAATTTCGATCACCTAACTGATGTGCGAGGATGAATAAAGACCTGTTAATCACTTAAACCTCATATGTATTTTTATTATTGGAAGGAGTTGCATATTTTTCGATAAAATCAACCATAAAATTGGTCACATCAATTTTATCTGCAAGCAATACATCTCGTTTCGTCTTCCAGTCTTGTTTTAAGTTTTTTCTTTGAATAAGTTCAATTGCTTTATCTAAAACCTTATCAGAGGAACTATAATTAAATATTAAGCCGTATTTCCCCCCAAGTTCAATAAAATTGCCCATTGTTTCAACAAGTGACGAAACATAAATTGAAGGAGTGCCCAATACTGCACATTCAGATGCCATCGTTGCCCCCTCACCAATATACAAACTTGCATAATACAGAAGATCATGCATCTTCTCCGGCGAAACTTTGATCTGATACTTCTCCAGCCCATCATCCAGCTCCCCCTCAGAAGTGATTAACACCCGGCCATATTTTTCCAGTTTGTGAACCAGTTCTACTTTGTTCTGTATTCCCCTATGACCAACGTCATGGCTCGCATTCCAAGAAACAAATCGTAAAATGATGAACGGATCGCCTTCTGTAAGTCCAATTTCACCGAGAACTTCTGGGTTTGGATTGAAGTTGTTAGGATGAAGGTATGCGAGTTCATGATAACCTTCATAACGAATCTGTTTTTTGCCGAGATCTTTTGTAAAGCAAGAAGGTGTTAAAATCTTATTTGCAAATGGAACGTACAATAGATGTTCATATTTGGAATGTTCTGTATCATCGAAGATAATACATTTTGTCCTAGCAATTTTTGCAGCGTGAGCACCACGAATTGAGCTTAATCCTATTACAATATCGGGATTGAAATTTTTAATTTCACGATACATTTTGAGATCCATTATTGGAATATTTAGAAATTTCTGCAAAACAGTATTACCATAGTTTCCAAGGCTCACATAATCAAGTCCATAATTATCCAATAATTTGAAAGTCACATCCTTTTCACTTGCAGTGATCAATACTTCATGACCTTTTTTTTGCAATTCCCATATACAATTTTTAAATAAATGTACATGCCCGGGATGATTTACATCAAATATCAATCTCATATTACGCAGTCCTTTAATAGTTTTTAAAAGTTAAAATATTTTTCATAAAATATTTCAGGCAATAAATTGAGGTTGCATGCCACCCTTATAGGAAGTTTGAACAATTTTATCACTGAATAATAAGTAGGATAATCAAGAAACATCTTAGGATCTTTATCCATAATATTTTGGAAATCTTTTTCTGAGATGCCAAGTTTGTTAAGAACAGTTTTCTCAATATCAGGATCTTCTAGGACAGGCTCCTCTAATTTATTCAAAGCCTCTTCTCTGGAAATATAGCCAGACCTAACTGCAGCAGATAAAGATACCTTCCGTTTATCTATTCCAAACTTCTTGCCAAGTATATTTGTAATTACAAAGCGAGTATATACAGATTCAAAATGATGACCACCATAAGAATTCCAATCAAGTTCTTTCTTTAATAATTCCCCAGCCTCTGCTTTATCGTAGTTGAGATAGGCAAGCATTGGTACAAACTTGACATTTTTTATTAGTGTAAAATAAAGCATATCAGAAATGGTCAAATTAGGAAAAGTTTTCAACTTGACATTACCAAACATTTTCTGAACATTTTTGATATATCTACCATCCATGTAACACCAGCCTAATGGCTGTAAACCTTCAGTTCTGAAATTGTGACCATTTATTACATATTTGACATTTTCTTTTGCAGCAACACGATAAAGAGAAGAATGAATTGCAAGATCGGTAGGTAATTCTACTTCAGGAACAGATGCTTTCAAAAAAGAAACCTGTAGGTCTTTAAATTCATCCCAGTCACATTCTAATAGCCTGAAATCAACATCCAGCTTTTCAACAGTCTTCCTCATATTCTCAATTGCTATATCAGTATTCCAGCCATTGTCAAGATGAACTGCAAGTGGCCTTAAACCATATTTTTTTGCAAGTGATAAGCAGAAAGTACTATCCGTACCGCCACTAATTCCAATAATACAATCATATTTATTACCAGATCCTTCCTTTTTAATTTGATTCATTTGTTGATCTAGTATTTTTTTCCCATCTTCCCCTAATGGAAACTGTTTATCTAATTTATCATGAGTTTTACAAAAATTACAGACCCCATTTTCATCAAATTTTATACCAGGAACAGTAGAGTCCATGACACATCTTGAACATAGTTGTAAATTATTTTTCATAAAATATTACCACACATTAGCAAATCGAATAGTTCTAATCCAAATTGTTTTAAATCATAAAACATACATTATTCTACAATGTTCATCCTCGGCCATCTTGGTGTTACGCTCGCTGTCTTCTTTCTGGCGAGCCTTGCGATCCCGTCCATCAGGGGTCGTCTTGA
>Ga0255382_10158_pt1 | contig 10509 bp, 12 predicted proteins | sample ANMaggSeSYBR01H9_FD_182101 | JGI IMG/M metagenome (GOLD analysis project Ga0255382, IMG submission 182101) | Sediment cell enrichment communities from methane seep in Santa Monica Basin, California, United Staets - ANME aggregate JGI... | ecosystem: Environmental > Aquatic > Marine > Cold seeps >... | reverse complement strand
TGTATCACTGGTTTTTCGGGCATTTCAATAAATTTCTTTTGCTTTTTGCACAAGATTTAATTGTTAACTGTCTAATGTACCGCGGAGTGGCAGATTTAACCGGCTTCCTGGAGCTCAACTGAGTTCCTCCGCCAATGTTTCAGCACTAAAGGGTGGTTCCATACCTCTCGCATAAGCGTGACGTGCCAACTCAGATTGCGAAACGCCTGCTTGTTCAGCAGCAGCTCCAAACGATATGCCACCGCGAGCATACTGATCCAGTGCACGTTCAATTTTCAAGGCATATAGCCCACGCTTCAATAACTCAATTAAGAAATCCTGGTTAGCTGTATTAATCTCGCGTGCAAGGGAATCCGGGATATTTAGTGTGCATACTTCAGTAGGCATCGTATCCTCCAATGTGGTAATGGGTATTTGGTTTTGGGTGCTGGATGTTGGGTATTGGGTTCTGGGCAGGAACGCTGTATTATCCGTTGACCGTTGTATTGTCCGTTGACCGTTTTCCGTTATCCGTTATCCGTTTTCCGTTTTCCGTTTTCTCTCAATCGAGGTGTTATTCTGCCTACGGCCTACTTCATACTGCATACTGTCTTCTGTCTCCTGTCTCCTGACCTCTGACCTCTGTCCTCTGCTCTTTGCCCTTTTCGCTTTCTCCTGCTTACTGCCTTCTGCCTTCTGCATACTGTCTCCTGTCTCCTGTCTCCTGATTTCTGTTGTCCGTATACAGCTCCGCCCCTTGAGTTACCGTAAAGAAAGTGACTATTTATCCCGCTTGCAGCGGGGAAGTGATCTAAAGTGACTAAAGTTAAGTAAAAAGTCGAAGGGTCGAAAGGTAGATAAAAAATCTAATGTGCTTAAACGGTTCATTTTTTATTTCGGCAGAGCATGGGATTAACTTGAGTGCTTTTTTGTCCCTGGTTAACTGAGCAAAAATAGGACACGGATTACCACAGATAAACCCCGCCACACGCGGGGCAGGCAGAGGCAGATTGTTTTTTTTATCACCGCACAGACACCCCAGTTAAATACGCTTAGCTCGTTTCCTATAGAAAATATAACGGGGCCCCGACAGCGGGATCTTCGTTTCACTACGACCCCGTTTATGACGGGATTTCTCTCCGAGCCGTAGGATCTACGAGCTGGAGGCCGCTTCGCTACAACACGCAGATTTACACCCCAGTAGGATTTGCCGAACCTACAGGTCAGGCAGATAAACCCTCTTAATGAACTTAATGTATATTGTAGTATCAGGAATATACATCCAACCTAAATCTGAGCGCCAATTCGGTCCTGCCCAGGCAGGATTATTTTGAGCGAATCCTTAAGGAATAGTTGAAATATCCACACCAATGAGCTTAGCTGATTCTAATAGCTGGAGATCGGTACTTAAAAGAGTTAAATTGTATGAGGAAGCAACTGCAAGGTGAAGCGCATCTAATAATCTCAGGGGTGTATTAAATTGAGAGATCCAGGTTTTCCCCATTTGAAAGTGTTTATATTCAATTGATAACCGTCTGAAAAATTCCTGCTCGATATGCGATTTAAATTGAGTGAGAATCCTATTGCCATCAGCTTGAGATAGATTTTTTTCTCTTATTTTTCTCGAAATTGCCGAAGTAAGTTCTATTTCTGTTAAATGACTAATTGCCGGTTGTTTTATTTTTACGATTAATTGTTCTACTGTTTCGCTCAAGGTTTCTGGGCAGTAATACGCAACTATAACACTGGTATCAATATAGAACATCAGAATCGTTCCTCGTTTCTTAAATCAGTTACTGCTTTACTTAATGGGTCCCCGGTTAATTTTATAGAGGCCCGAAAGTTTTGCAAGCTGGGTAAAAATTTGTTGTTTTCCGGTGAAATAAGGCGGGCAATTTTTTTCCCACGGCGTTTGATAATTATCTCCTCACCACGTTCAACACGGTCAAGCAGAGAACTGAAATTACCGCGTGCTTCTTTAACATTTACCTCCATCATGATTGCCTCCTTTATATATCAATGTACGCTTTAAGGGTACACTGTCTTTTTATATTAGTCAAAAACTTTCCGTTTAATTTGTAGCCTATGAGTTGATTGTTTAATAGGACACAGATTACCACAGATGAACACAGATTGTTTTTTTCTCACACAGAGACACCCCAGTTAAATACATTTCATTGTTGCTGCCGCAAATTTAACAGGGTAAGCAGAGCCATCAGAGAAAAGCCTTAAAGAAATGTAAAGTATAAAGATAAGCGTTCACAGGTTTCCCGCTGAAAGCGGGATTCAGGGTTAGGGACAAGGCCAAAATTTACCAGAAGGGCTACCTTCAGAGCTCGTTAAGTGGTTGAATATTTGAGTAGTTAAGTGGTTAAATTCACGAACATATTTGTTTTTAATCCCGCCGTGGCCTTAGTATTTCAAATATCTGTGTTCATTGCCTGCCCCGCGTGTGGCGGGGTTCATCTGTGTCCAAATTTAACGTTTAACCTCTGAGTGCTCTGCGGCCCTTGACAATGGCTTGAAATTGGCATATATTATTGACTAAATTTAAGCACTCGCTATTGAATAAATTTATTCTGAGAGGAGAGGTTCCTGTGGATACTCGCTTTTTACCCCACAATACTCACTTGGAAGGCGCCGAACAATTCTTCCAAAACGATCCCCATCTGAAGGCACTTGGGAAGCAGCTATTGGTATATCGATCTCCCCTGCTGAAGGAACTGCCACGATATCAAGAAGGTATCTATACCATTGGCGGAGGCCGCCAGGTTGGAAAAACCACTCTTCTGAAACAGTGGATGGCCGATCTCCTCAAAAGCGGTGTGGCCGCGGAACGCATTGTCTACTTCACCGGAGAATTGATCGACGACCACCATTCTCTTGTCAGACTCATCATGGAAACGCTGGAGCAAATGCCGAGTACGGATTTGCGTTATCTCCTGCTCGATGAAGTCACCTACATCCGTCAATGGGATAAAGGCATCAAGTATCTGGCCGATGCCGGGATACTCGAAAATACTGTCATGGTTCTTACCGGATCGGACCTGGTTATCATCCAGGAAGCACGCATGCGTTTCCCAGGCCGCAGGGGCGCCGCGGACATCGTGGATTTTCATCTCTATCCCCTCAATTTTTCCGAAACAGTACAATTGAACACAGACCTTGCTTCCCAGATTTCAGACCGGCTTATGGATTCGCGGGTTACCCCCCCCGTGGACGCGGTCAGAATATTGTATGAAGCGTTTGATAACTATCTTATCCATGGGGGTTTCCTCACGGCTATGAACGACATGGCAAAGCACCAATGCATTCTACCCCATACATTCTCTACCTACAGCGACTGGATCCGTGGGGATGTTCTGAAAAGGGGAAAACATGAACATTATTTGCGTGAAGTACTGGACGCCATGGTCAAACGATATGGAAGCCAAGTGACGTGGAATGCACTGGCGCGCGACCTGTCCATTGACCACCCCAAGACAATAGCCGATTACACAGCATTGATCGAGTCCATGGACGCTGTCATCATTCAACCCGCAATATTGGAGGATAAACTTACGGCTGCCCCCAAGAAAGCTCGTAAACTGATGTTCTCCGACCCATTCATATTCCATGCGGTGAGGGCCTGGTTAAGCCCAACGAAAGATCCGTACAAGCAACAAGTAATGCCACTCATGTCTGACCCCGACTGGGTCTCAAAATTGGTCGAAGCGTGCGTTGTAGGTCATTATCGGCGATATTTTCCTACCTATTATATCAAAGCCGAGGGCGAGGTTGACATTGCATATGTTGACCAAAATCGTTTCTGGCCCGTGGAGATAAAATGGAGCAGACAACTCAGGCCGAAAGACCTCAAACAAGTTGCCAAATACCAGAATAGCCGCATACTGAGTAAAGGGCTGCAGGGCGGCGTTATCAAGGGAGTACCTGTTGAACCTTTACCCCTCACGTTGTTTCGGTTAGGTTTGAAGGAAAACATTGTTTAATAGGACACAGATTTACACAGATTGACACAGATTGTTTTTTTTATCACCGCAGATATCGCGGAGGACGCAGAGTTTTTTTATGGGACACAGATTTACACAGATTTAGACAGATTATTTTTTCACCACGAAGGGCACGAAGATCGCGAAGGGTTTACAATATTAACCATTCTTTTTATGCCGTGTTTCAAGTACTTGACGTTTAGATTTATCAATAGTCCAATTGATATGCCCGATAACTTCATATAGGTAAGTAGTTGAGCCTGATGGATAGGTAATATCTTATCCACACTTTTCAACTCAATAATCAAGCTGTCATCAACCAATAGGTCGATACGGTAACCACAATCAAGTTTTACTCCTTTGTATTCTACGGGGAGTGGATACTGCAATTTAAACGGGAGTTCTACCAGTCTGAATTCATGAGCAAGACACTGCTCATACGTTGATTCAAGAAGTCCGGGGCCTAGATTTCGATGCACTTCTAATGCACACCCTATTGCACGATTTGATAATGCATCAAATTCCATTCTTCGTGTCCCTTCGTGTTCTTCGTGGTGCATTCTTTGGTTTTTGTGGGTCCATTGGGTTTGTCGGTTTTTTCTCACCGCAGAGATCGCTGAGGACGCAGAGGTTTTTCCATTTTTTTCAGACAGGATTACAGGATAATCAAGATCTTTTATATATAGCTCGCTCCGGTTGAATATCCCTTCGGAGCTTCGCAACGCGAAATCATAACACCTGATCCAACTGAGTGATATCCTGATCAAGTTCTTCAACGTCACAGTGAATCGACATCTGATGTTCCGCGAGAAAACGCTCAAAGGACAACCGATCCATTTTTAGAAGATACGCACCTTGACCGGCAGAAATAATGCCTTCCTCATAAAGACGCAACACGAACTCTTCCATCAGAACTCTTTGAGCCCTCTTCGGGGGAAGCTTTATTTGGGCCGCTATTTCAGGTGGAATTTCCAAACATATAGACTGCATTTTATCCTCCTTTAAGTATTTTAAATATGGAACAAAGACGCAATTGCTGTAACCTACCAGTATTTGTAATACTTAAGCCTTTTGTTGTCAAGAATCACTCGTTTCAGTTCACATGGTATGGGACACAGGTTTTCGCAGATGAACACAGATTATTTTTTTACCACGAAGGGCACGAAGCTAAATCTTCTTGAGTAAATCAAAATATTCTTCTCGAGTCATATCGACCGTCCTCATGTTGTTTTTTATTATGTCCAGGTCGATTTCATCATATTCGGGTATAACAACAGCTCTCTTAGCATCAGGGTATGTTAGCACATGATGCGAACCTTTCTTTCTCTTATAGTGGCATCCGTATAATTCGAATATCTTAAGTTGAATTTTCCAATCAGTAGGAAAAATTTTAGGCATCACGCCACCTCGAGAGAACACTTTTCAAAGCCTATCATCTCATTTTTGGGGAAGATATTGTCATTCTTTAACTCGAATCCACATTCAGAAAGGTATTCGTGCAATGTTCCTGTTTCCTCCATTTCATGGAATTGAATATTTATTACTTCTATAAGATTTTTCTTGGCTTCTTCACCAGTCTTACCCTGAGATACAAAATCGAGTTCAGGAGATTTTGCTATATACCATTTATCTTTTTGCCAAAGTTCTATCGTTATATTTAAAAGCATTTTTATTCTCCTTTCGAACAAGAGCGTTCTTTGGTTTTCCACGAAGGGCACGGAGGACGTAGAGTTTTTTTTGTGGGACGCAGATTTGCACAGATGAACACAGATGCTTTTCTTTTTCTCACACAGAGACGCAGAGCTATCAGAGAAAAGCCTTAAAGAAATGTAAAGTTTAAAGACACTTCTGGTTGAATAGTTGAGTGGTTAAGTGGTTAAATTCACGGACATATTTGTTTTAATCCCACCGTGGCGGGAGACATTTACCATTTTGATAATAAGTTCTCAATAATCCCGGGCTGCATTAAAAAATCCCCCTCAATCCCCCTTTGCAAAAGGGGGAAGCAGTCGGAATGCCCGTACTTATTGAGATGTTACATTTGATATTCATAACCTATTGGAATTAATACGATGATTTTCCAATCCAACCACTTAACCATTCAACTATTTGACTATATCTAACCTTAATACTTGCAGCTAACCAGGAGTCAGAGGGCAAAGGTCGAAGTCAGTTCTTTGTACTTAGTATCCTGAAAATCTGTGTTCATCTGTGTCCAAATTTAACGTTTGATCTCTGTGTGCTCTGCGGCTCTGTGTGAGATAGTCCTTTCTTCTCTTTACTTGTTGAAGATACTGATGGCAGGTAGGGAAACGGCAATGATTGAAGGTATCCAGGAGCATGGACAACCGGGATTGAGTTTTGCCTAAATTTACATAATGCCTAAATTTATAAATCCTGGATGCCTCGTTTACCCTGGGCTGATCAGGATCGATCTCCCATGGATGCATATAAAACAAATAGTTTTTTTCTTTCTTCAGGATCGATTGAACTCCCCATCTAAAAAGGTTGAAAGGCATCATTCTGAAATATCCGCCCCCTCCCCACGGGAAAATACGCTTCCCTAAGTTCATATTGCTGATGGGGAGCTCATAAAAGGTGTCGGAGACCTGATATGCTATCCCGGTTTTGTCGTTGTCAGAAAGCGCTACCCGCCCATATCTTTCGTTCATGCCAAAAGAATTGAAACTTGAGTCATAGAGATAGCCACAATCCTCAATGATCTTTAAACTGTCATCATCAATAGAAAAGCTCGGGGCACGGTAGCCGTAAACAGGGGCGCCTGTGATATCCTCAAGTAGCTTTTTGCTGTCATTCAGGTCTTTTCTCAACTCCTCAGGCGAGCACTCACTGCAAAGTCTATGACTTGAACCATGGGATGCAACTTCGTGACCTCTATCTTGTCTTTCTCTAACCAGATGGGGGAGGCGTTGAGCGATCCAACCGAGGATAAAAAAAGTTGTGTGCAACTTTTTTTGTTCACCGTTAACCGTTGACTGTTGTCCGTTGCTTTTCACCTCACAGGTAGTAGCTGATAGCTCATAGTTTGGATAATCCGATACTGGATCCTGGATACTCGATAGGCGAAGCCCAATTGAATCGAAAAGATCGAGGAGCCGGTGGGTGTTTTTTTCGACCCGTGATTCACAAGAAGACCATGAGGAAAATGGAATCCATTGCTTGAAGTTTTCCACCTGGAACCAGTCTTCGACGTCAATGGTTAACAGGAGCTGATAGGTCATAAGTTATAGATCACCGTTGACCGTTCACCGTTGCGGAGGATGCAGAGTTTTTTTATGGGACACAGATTTACACAGATTTACACAGATGTTTATTTTCTTTAATTATCGAAAACCTTCCGCTTAATTTGTGGCTTTGGGCCAAAATTTAGCAGAAGTCCTACCTTCAGAGCTCAGAGGCCAGAAGTCGGAAGCCAGAAGTCGGAGATCAGAGGTCAGAAGTCAGTTCTTTGTGCTTAGTAGTGTCTTGAATATCTGTGTTCATCTGTGTTCATCTGTGTCCAAATTTACAGTTTTTTCTCTGTGTGCTCTGTGACTCTGTGTGAGATAGTCTTTTCCAAGGTTGGCGGCATTTGGCGCAGGTGCCAACTGGCGCGTTCTTTCGCTTTGAAATCTCTAAAAGCCCTTATGATTTGTTCCTGTTTCAGGCCCAGGGTGCTCGAAATTTGATCATGAGGCACATTGTTCGCATATGAATACAAAAGTAAATCCAGTAGTTCGTAGTCGATACAGAAATATAACTCTTTATCGGTAACCGGAAGGCTGTATGTATCCGCGCTGGGAGGACGGTCAATTATATCCTGTATAACCATCAACTCTTCAGCAAGTTCGTATACCTGCATCTTATAGAGATGTGCTATGGGCTCAATATCAACGCCACCGTCGCCGAACTTCACATAAAACCCTTGCATTACTTCTGTTTTGTTTGTTGTTCCTGCAACAATGTAATTATTCTTATCAGCGTAATAGTATAACTGGATCATTCTGGTTCTTTGCTTGATGTTTTGACAGGCAGAAATTTTGAGCCAATCTGATCCTGAGATTCTCTTTTTTTGCCTAACCCCTTCTCTGTCTTCGATTGTGATCGAATGATAATTAAAACGATCTTTTTCCAGAAGATTCTGGGGAAGGGTAATATGAAATCTATATGAATCGTCATATTCCGGGAAGTATTTTTTGATCACAGCCTCTTTTCGCTGGTAAACATTGCAAGATTCCAAATATTGTGTGATATCAACCGTGATTATCTCGATCCCCATTTTTTCTGCATGTTTCCTGCCAAATTCAGAACTGACGGGATTCGACTCTTTTTCGGGAAGGATAAGACCGAGCACGTTTTTCTCTCCCATTGAACGCACACAGAGCTCTGCAACGACCGCGGAATCAATCCCGCCACTAAGGCCAATCACTGCCCCCTTTCGTTTGAAGTTCTTGAGGGTCATTTCCCGTATGAAATCGGAAATACGAGAAATTTCCAATGAAGGATCAATTTTTAGATTTGTTTTTGAAAAAGTCATGTTTGCACCCCAAATTCTCACGCCCACTTCGTTAGAGACACAGAGACATCAGAGAAAAGCCTTATAGTTGTAATAACCATATTGGTATTTATATGGTTTCATACCGATTATTAATAATTCTCGAGATTCCGTCCTTTAGCACAGGCACATTAAAGTTTATCAATAGACCCAAAGGCTTATTTGCCAAGCGCAAATAGGTTAAGAGCTGCTTCTTATGCACAGCCTTTATATTTTCAACAGACTTCAGTTCCACAATTATTATGTCTTCGATCAAAAAATCCAACCTAAATACTGCATTCTTAATACGCTGGCCACGATAAAAAACCGGTAATTCTACCTCATTCTCAACCTTCATATCATTGTTCTTCATTTCAATTCCCAAGCAGGATTGATATACGGTTTCTAATAAGCCAGGTCCAAGCTCCTTATGTACGTTTATGGCGGCTGCAATAATCTTGGAAGTGATAAAGTTCAGTTGCATAAAAATCTTTTAACCTCTGTGTGCTCTGTGGCTCTGTGTGAGATATTCTTTTCTTTTTTCGTCCACTATGGCTGTGCCGCTTTGGCTATCTCAAGGCATTTTATTTGATCAATTTTCCCACTACTGCTTTTAGGCAGTGCCTGAACCAGTTTAACATCGTGGGGAAGTTTATATTTTGGCAGCTTTTGGGCACATTCGCTCAACATATGGTTTGCTGTACAATCTCCATTTTTTGAAACTCCAACGGCAATCAGTTTATGACCCAGGAGGTCATCCGGTATTCCAAGAACAATGGTTTCAGTCACCAACCCTGTCTCCATAATGACATCTTCGATCTCCTGGGGGTTGATCCGATGACCACCAACTTTAAGTAGATTGTCCTTTCTCCCTGCCACGTAAAAATGTCCTTCTTCATCCTGATAGCCCAGATCCCCGGTATGGTATCCGTTTTGGTCCAGTAACTTAGCTGTTGTCTTAGAATCCTTCCAGTAGCCCTGCATGATATTGGGTCCGGACGCTACAAGTTCTCCAATTCGCCCTATTGAAACTTCCCGGCCGTTCACATTTAGCACGCGGAGGTCAACTCCTGGAATTGCTTTACCAATGGAGCCTATTTTTTCATTAAAATGCTCAGGTTCCAGATAGGTCAATCTGGCAGACGCCTCAGTAGCGCCGTACATAATATAGATTTTCGTGTGTGCAGGCAAAACCTGACGAAGTTCTTCTTTGATCTTTCTTGACATGTGGCCACCGGCCTGTGTGCAATAGCGCAGCGTACTAAGCGTGTCCCTATAAATAGCCAGGGGAGACCGATGAAGAAGATAGGCATAGGTGGAAGGAACACCTGAAAAACCAGTTACATGCTCTTCGACCATCTGCTTGATCACTGAAGCCGGATATGCAAACCTGTTGTTGATCACAACAGTACCGCCTACGGCGAAATGAGTATTCAGGAGTGATTTACCCATCACATAAAAAAAGGGGAGAACCACCATTTGGATATCTTTTTTGGTCAGGTGCAGGTATTGACAGATTGAATGGGTATTTGAAACTATATTTCTGTGCGACAGCATCACGCCTTTGGGTTTACCAGTTGAGCCCGAGGTATAAATAATGCTGGCCAGGGCCGACTCATCTATCAGGACATCGGGATTAGAAGATTCTGCATCTCCAATGATATCCTCCCACGGAAAAACAGGAGGGAAGGCAGATGTCCATTTTAGTTTTGGGTTCCTGATTATCAAGGCATGTATTTTGAAAGGAGTCAGATCTATCCCGTTCAGCAGCCTTTCAAATCTGGAGGAAGAGATAACCACTCTTGGTTCAAGCTCTCCCAAAAGGTGGTTTAATCCGTCTGGCTTTATATCGCTGCTAAAAGGGGCAACCACTGCTCCCGCCTTCAGAATAGCGTAATAGCTGATTACATATTCCAGGCAATTTTCCAGCACCATAACAACACGGTCGCCCTTAGTGACCCCCTGGTTGACGAGCCAACGGGCCAGTTGATTTGCTTTGGTGTTGAT
>Ga0255382_10112_pt1 | contig 10525 bp, 7 predicted proteins | sample ANMaggSeSYBR01H9_FD_182101 | JGI IMG/M metagenome (GOLD analysis project Ga0255382, IMG submission 182101) | Sediment cell enrichment communities from methane seep in Santa Monica Basin, California, United Staets - ANME aggregate JGI... | ecosystem: Environmental > Aquatic > Marine > Cold seeps >... | reverse complement strand
ACTTCAACCGGAAGTAAATTCTCTTCAGGTGTAATGTCGGCAAGGTGGGACCCCCACAGTTCACTCCCTACTGACCGGGAACTTGCAAACAAATTTTTATGGTTGACATCACCTGTGTTAGGAAAAACTCAGGCAGAATCTCTTGTAGACCTGATCTTGAATTTTGACCGGGACGTAACACTTGATAACTTGATCAATTTGTCCTGTGTCCCTACAGGAGACAAATGATGAGGGCATTATGCTGATTGAAAAAAATTTTTCAGATAATTCAGATAATATTTCAGTAGGTATTGCTAATATCAGTTCAAAAACTAAGAATTTAGAAGAAAATAAAAAACAGATTATTAAGGCTTTAAATCTCTTCTCTGAAAAAAAAGCAAATCTTGTAATTTTTCCTGAATGTTGCCTAACAGGGTATTTCTGGGAGCATGAAAAAGATTGTAGAACTTATATGGAAAAAAATAGCCTGGATAATTTGACAGACTGGATTGATATAATTGTCAAGTCATATGTGAATGAGACGCTCCAGTATATTGTATTTAATGGGCTGATAAAAAACAGTGTTGATACAAAGAAGTTTTTCAATATCAGTTTTGTTCTAGACCAGACCGGCACTTATTTTGATAAAGACAGAACATATAAAAAGACCTTTTTGCCCAAACTTGAAAAAAAATATCTCTTGTCGGGTATAAATGATACATTGGTGCTCAAGACTGCATGGGGTAAATTCGGATTCCTGACCTGTTATGATATCTGTTTTCCTAAGCTTATTCAAAAACTTGTCAAAAAGGAAAAAGTGGATGGACTAATTGTCAATGCTGCCTGGAGAAAGCAAGGTGAAAGAGAATATAAAGGACCTGAAATAAAAGAAGATGCATACTATAAATACCTATGGGACTTGATTCTGCCGACACTGGCTTTTCAAAATCGAGTATGGGTAATGGCTGCAAATGCCGTTGGGCCACACAGCATTGCCGGGGTAGAGTATTGCGGTGGTTCAGGCATATGGGCTCCTTCAGGTATTAATATATTAAAAGGCTCAAACACTAAAGAAGAGCTTTTAATTCTTCATAATATTGATATGATACGTGAGCTCAAAGCAGAGCGCAATAATAATGAATAAATTTAAAAAAATTTAAATTATGATTTAGTGTTCAATTTTAAGTCCTTGACTTTTATATAAAACCTCTAATACAGTACAATAGCATATTGTATTAGACCAAAAAAAATGAATCCTGTATGGAATTCATTTTAACAATCTATAACTTTTGGGAGGAATCAAATTATGGCAGAAAAAAAAGACAAACTATCAACAGAAAGAATACATCCTGGTGTTAAAGAGATGGAAAAAAGCCTTGCTGATGGTAAATGTTCCAGGCGGGAATTTTTACGAACAACAACGCTTTTGGGCATATCTGTTACCACAGCCTATGGTCTTGCCAGTGCAATCCTGGGTAAGGATATTTTACCTGACCTGATTTCAACCGCCCATGCCGCTCAGAAAAAAGGTGGTGTCCTGAAATGGGGTATGCAGGTAATGGAAATGGCTGATCCGGCTACATACTCCTGGACCGAAAAATCTATCGTTGCCCGAAATATTGTCGAATATCTGGTGGAAACAGGTCCGGATAATATCACCAGGCCTAATCTGGCGGAAAGCTGGGAAGCATCTGATGACTTAAAAACCTGGATCTTTCACCTTCGCAAAGGCGTCAAATGGTCAAATGGTGATGACTTTGGTGCCGATGATGTGGTATTCAACTTTACCCGGTGGCTGGATCCTAAAACCGGATCATCCAATCTGGGACTTTTCAATGCCATGCTGGAAGAAACCGGTAAGAAAGATAAAAAAGGTAATCCCATCAAACGCATGATCAAAAATGCTGTTGAAAAAGTAGATGCTCATACGGTAAGACTCAACCTGAAATCAGCGGTTCTGTCAATTCCTGAAAATCTTTACAACTACCCAACCGCCATTGTTCACCGTAACTTTGCAAAAGAAGGTGGAGATCTTTCTAAAAATCCTGTGGGTACCGGACCCTACGCTCTTTCTGATTTTAAAGTCGGCGAGATAGCTGTATTGAAAAAGCGCAAAGCTCCCTATTGGGGTGACGAAGCTTTTCTTGATGAAATTCGTTTCATCGATCTGGGCCAGGATGCCGGAGCATACTTGGCAGCCATTGCATCAAAACAGGTGGATGGTATTTATATGCTTGATTTGACAACTCTGCAAGCAGCTAAAAGTATTCCGGGGATCAAAGTTGTATCAATTCCTTCAACACAAACCGGTGTTATCCGTATGAAGGTAAACAAAAAACCCTTTGATGATGTTCGTGTGCGCAAGGCCGTTCAAAAATGCTGCGATGTTGAAAGACAGCTCAAGATTGCCCACCAGGGTCTGGGGGTTGTTGCGGAGCACCATCATGTTGCATCCATCCATCCCGAGTATTTTAAACTGCCGGCTCTTAAACAGGATATTGCCGGGGCTAAAAAGCTCTTAAAAGAAGCAGGATATCCCGATGGTATTGAATTAACCTGCAACGTGGGAAATACCGATGGTGTCTGGGAGCAAAATTCCGTTGCCGTACTTAAAGAAGATTGCGCCAAAGCCGGGATCAACATTAAAATGAATGTAATGCCGTCTGCACAATACTGGGATGTCTGGACAAAGGCACCTATGAGTCTTACTTCTTGGACTCACCGTCCTTTAGCTGTCATGGTACTGGGTCTAGCCTATCGTGCTGGAGTTCCATGGAATGAATCCAGCTATAATAATCCCAAATTTGATGCTGCCCTGGATGAAGCAGAAGCAACATTGAGTGTTAAAGATCGCCAGGTAAAAATGGAGAAGGTTGAAAAAATTCTACAGAATGATGCTGTTCTGGTACAGCCTTTCTTCCGATCTGTTTTTACGGCAATTTCAGAAAATGTGGTTGGCTTTGAAATGCATCCAACCCGATATTATCTCTTCCGCAAGGTTTCACTGGCTTAATTGACAATAGAATGTTCTGGTAAGGGGGGATAATCTCCTCTTACCAGAGATAAAAGTCACTTTTAGATTTAAGGAGTCAGAATGGTATTGCTGCTTTTAAAGCGAATCGGTTTCATGATTTTTACCATGATTATTGTATCTATGATCCTTTTCATGCTTCTGGAAACAGGTCTTACAGGTGATCCTGCCACCCGGGTCCTGGGTAATTTTGCAAGTGACGAACAAAAAGAGTTGTGGCGGGACCAGCATGGGTATAACCAGATGGTTGTCGTGCGCTATGCAAAATGGCTGGGTAATTTTGCCACGGGTGACCTTGGAACATCCATCCGATACAAGGGTCCTGTAAAAGAAGTTCTCTTGCCACGGTTATGGAATACGGCCATCTTAGGCTTCTGGACCTTTGCCATTATGATTCCCTTATCATTAACCTTAGGTGTTTTATCCGGAATGAAGGAGGGTTCCCTGCTGGATCGGGGAATATCGGTTTTTGGCATTTTAACCACTTCGGTTCCCGAATTTGCCAGTGCTGTGTTTTTTTCTGCCCTTTTTGTTTTTGGCTTAAAGTGGCTGCCGGGAACAAGTTCCATGGCATCCGGGTTTGAGTTTAAACAACTGATCCTCCCCGCCATGGTACTGGTAGTGTATGATTTTGGTTATGTTGCCCGCATGACAAGGGCATCCATGGCTGAAGTGATGACATCCCAGTACATAAGATCAGCGGTTTTAAAAGGTCTTCCCTACAGACAGGTTATTATCAGGCATGCGTTGCGCAATGCATTAATTGCCCCTTTCACCGTGATTATGCTGCAAATCAACTGGCTTTTATCCGGTGTTATTGTGGTTGAATTTTTCTTTGCTTATAAAGGGTTTGGGGCATTGCTCTTAGAAGCGTCCCTGAATAATGATATTGCCCTTTTAGAAGCCTGTGCAATGGTGGCGGTGGTTGTGGCGGTGAGTTCCCAAACCTTGGCGGATATTGGCTATACTTTTCTTAACCCCCGCATACGTTTTAGTTAAGGAGATTTATAAATGACAACCAAATCTATTACTGAAATGCCCTCTGTAGGCTATGGTGCAACCCTTTGGCGTATCATAAAATCTTTTGGACTCCTGCGGGAAAGCTGGGTGGGAATGATCGGTGCTTTTCTGGTTCTTTTCTGGGTGTTCATCGCTGTTTTTGCCCCTTTGATAGCACAATTTGACCCTAATGCAGCGATTCAACCCTTTGCCAAACCGGGTACTGTGGGAGCATCGGGTGGAACATTCTGGCTGGGCACGGATCATATGGGCCGTGATATTTTATCCCGTATTGTCTGGGGATCCCGCACCGTACTTTTTTATGCACCCATTGCAACTGTGAGTGCCTACACCGTTGGAATTTTAATGGGACTCATGGCTGGATACCGCGGTGGTCTTGTTGATGATATCCTCTCCCGTATTTCAGATATTATTTTATCGTTTCCCGTACTGGTGCTTTACATCATCGTTATTGCAACCATTGGTGCCTCGGGATTTAATATTGTGATTGCCATTACATTTGCCTCTTCTCCGGGTATTATGCGTATTGTGCGAGGACTTGTCTTAGACCTGCGGAATCGTGACTATGTTGCTGCTGCCCAGACCCGGGGCGAATCTGACTGGAGAATCATGCTGTTTGAAATTTTACCCAATGCCAGAGGCCCGCTTATTGTGGATGCCTGCCTGCGTCTCGGGTATGTTATTATTACAATTGGTGTTCTAGGCTTCTTAGGTCTTGGCCTGCCGCCACCAGATCCTGACTGGGGTGGAATGGTCAATGAAACACGTCAAATGGCAATGGTTTTTCCCCATATGACCATGTTTCCATGTATAGCCATATCCTCACTAATTTTAGGATTTAATCTATTGGCAGACGGGCTGCGTGAAATCTCATTACGTGATTAAGAGGTAACAAATTATGAATGACAAGCAAGATCCTGTATTGGTCTGTAAAGATCTATGTATTTCATATTATACAAGAGCAGGAGAGATACCGGCTGTAGTTGATTTTTCTTTGACGGTTAAACCCGGAGAGACCATCGGTATTGTCGGAGAATCCGGGTGTGGTAAATCCACTGTTGCCATGGCCATCATGCAGTACATGGGTGCTAACGGCGGCATTAAAAGCGGATCCATTATGTTTAAAGGTCGTGATTTGACCACGCTGAGTGAAGATGAACTGCGCAGTATTCGCGGCTCAGAGATATCCATGATTTACCAGGAGCCGTTTGCCTCTTTAAATCCAAGCCTTAAAATTTCCACTCAGCTTATGGAAGTGCCCCTGGCACACGAAAATATCTCCAAAAAAGAAGCACGCAAGAGATCCGTACAAATGCTGGAGGATGTAAAGCTGCCTGATCCTGAACGGGTGATGGAGTCATATCCCCATCAGCTATCCGGCGGCCAGCAGCAGCGGGTTGTTATTGCCATGGGGCTTTTGTCCAATCCCTCTTTATTATTGTTAGATGAACCCACCACTGCTCTTGATGTTACTGTGGAAGCCGGCATTGTCAACTTAATTGCAGATATCAGTAAAAAATTCGGTACGTCCCAAATCTATATCTCCCATAATCTTGGCTTAATTTTAGAGACCTGTGACCGTGTTTTTGTCATGTATTCGGGTGAGGTGGTGGAAGAAGGCACTATAAATTCTCTTTTTACCTGGCCGAAACACCCCTATACCCATGGCCTTTTTTCCTGTATTCCTTTGCCCACTACAGATAAGAATGCTGCACCTCTGAAACCCATCCGGGGTCAGCTGCCCCTGCCGTTTGAACGGCCTTCCGGGTGTTATTTCGGTCCCCGTTGTGATCATTTTAAAAAAGGCTTGTGTGATCAAGACCATTTCAGAATGGAAAATGTAGAAGGCAGTGCACCGGATCATCGTGTCCGCTGTTTACAATATAAAGAGCTTGATCATACAAAAGAAGCCTCGGGTGAAACTGTCAAGGAATCACTTAATATCGGAAAAAGGGTCCTTAATGTGGATGGCATGAAAAAATACTATGAGGTAAAGGATACCTCATTGACGGCCTTTATTTCAGGTAAAAGTGTTCGGTTCGTAAAAGCAAATGAAGAGCTGAACTTTACAGCCCATGAAAGTGAGACTGTTGCTATTGTTGGTGAATCCGGATGCGGTAAATCAACCTTTGCCAAAGTTCTCATGGGATTGGAGGCAGGAACCGAAGGAGAGATACGTCATAACGGCAAAGATATTTCAGATATAGAAGTCAGGGATCGTTCCACAAAACAGATCCGTTCTCTACAAATGGTCTTTCAAAATCCCTTTGACACCTTGAACCCCAGCCATTCTATCGGCGGACAGATATCACGGGTTATCAGACAATTTGGTATTGAAACAGATAAAAAGAAAATTTTCGATCGGGTTATGACCCTGCTAGATACAGTCAAACTTCCAAGGGACTTCTATTTTAGAAAACCCCGGCAGTTATCCGGTGGTCAGAAGCAGCGTATTGGTATTGCAAGAGCCTTTGCCGGGAACCCTGGCATTGTAATTTGTGATGAGCCGGTTTCTGCTCTGGATGTATCTGTAGCCGCAGCAGTAACAGAGCTTTTGATGGATATCCAGCGTGAGCATAAAACAACCCTGCTGTTTATCAGTCATGACCTATCTGTGGTTCGCTATCTGTCGGATCGTATTGTTGTCATGTATCTGGGGCATATCCTTGAGAGAGGCTCCACAGAAGAGATTTTTGCTCCCCCCTATCACCCGTATACAGAGGCACTGTTATCCGCTGTTCCCATTGCTGATCCGGAAATAACCAAGCGTAAAATCGTTCTGGAAGGAAACCTGCCAAGTGCAATGAATCCTCCGAAAGGATGCCCGTTCTGCACCCGCTGTCACAGAAAAATTGGTGATATTTGTGATAATGAAATGCCGCAGGATCAGGTAGTGAGTGACCGCCACGTCATCAAGTGCCATATACCCATCGAAGAATTGAACCAGATAAAACCGGTCATAAGAATACCGGATAAATCAGAACGTGTTCATGCCGATTAAATTACGTTGTGTCAAATATCAAATAGGCAATAAGACATAGTTTAAAATTTGCCTCGGGCTTTAATTTTTCCGGCTACAATAACTTTCATTCCCGGTAATCATTTCTCCAGTTTTTAAGACTGCCATGATATTCTTGTCTAATCGATCCATTAATGCAGAATCAAACCATTGGCCATCATCATTAATAAAAAACTTCGATTAATGATTTTCAAATTCCAAACGCGGATCAATCTGCATATCCATTTGAATGGAATGGGTTATGCAACCGGAATAATACAGGATATCAGTAAAAAACCCTTCCTCTTGTCTGGGGCTGAATACACTCATTGAGCCAGCTTTCTATGGCAAGGTTAATAATTAAGAAAATTTAAAACTATATTATAGAAATTGATGATACCAATTTATAATATTCATTTTTAATATTGCTTAGATGAAAGGTATGGATTTTTTAGTGCAATAGCAGCTTCATGGGACAGCATTGTTCTTGTTGAAATTAGAAAAATTTAATTAATACAATTAGATATATTATTATGAAAGGGGCAATATTTACAAGACAGATAATATAATAAATTTTTTAAAAAATACTTGACTTTAAAAACTACAATAAATAAAGTAGTAATTGGTGATACCAAAACTAAAAGGTAAATAATGAAAACTAAAAAACTAACTGCATCTGACAGGCTTCAGCAACAATTGGAAGAATCGCTATTGAAACGTCAATACTTACCAGGAGATCGGTTGCCTTCGGAACGTGAAGTTATGAAAAAGTTCAAGGTTGGTCGTGGGACTGTCAGGGCAGCTTATCGCTCATTGCAGCAAAAGGGTTTGATAAAGATCAGGCATGGCGGAGGGGCATTTGTACAAGAGATTGACAGCTCAGTGGTAGGCGACACACTATCTACTCTCATCCGTCACCGCCGGATTTCCATACAACATCTGCAAGAATTCAGAGAAGCCGTTGAAATCCGTTGCGCAGCCTATGCAGCAGAACGTGCCACCCAAAAGCAGATCAGCAACTTTAAATTTTTGATCAATCAGATGGAAGATATGCTCGGTTCATCAGGTGATTGGCGTTTGCAATTCTATGAGTTGGAACTCAATCTGCATACCGAATTAGCAAGAATGTCAGGTAACCCAATGTTTGAATCAGTTACCAGTACTTTTCATCAACATGCCGAAGCTGTCAGTGACATAATCGTCAATTCCCTGGAACAACCAGAGGAGGAGGTTCTCACGGATTGGCGCAATTTTATTCAGGCAGTAGAAAACAGAGAAGTTACCAAGGCATCAAGAATAATAGGATCACATATTTTCCGATCCGGGACAATACTCGAAAATCTTAAACAGGATAAAACATAGCATAATTTAAGGAAAAAATAATTAAAAAAACAAAGATTTGATAATGGGCATATGGGTTGCGGGTTTCCCGCTTTAGTTATTATTTTTAAATTTACAAACTTTGGGAGGAATCAAATTATGACAGAAAAAAAAGACAAGCTATCAACAAAAAGAGTACATCCCGGTGTTAAAGAGATGGAAAAAAGTCTTGCCGACGGTAAATGTTCCCGCCGAGAATTTTTACGAACAACAACGCTTTTAGGCATATCTGCTACGACTGCCTATAGCCTTGCAAGTGCAATTCTGGGTAAAGATATTTTACCAGATTTTATTTCAAGTGCCCATGCCGGACAGAAAAAAGGCGGCGTTTTTAAATTTGGTATGGCGGTACAGGAAATGGCTGATCCTTGTACATATTCATGGACAGAGAAAGCTGTTGTTGCCGGGCATATTGTCGAATACCTGGTGGAAACAGGGTCGGATAATATCACAAGACCCAGTCTGGCAGAGAGCTGGGAAGCATCTGATGATCTAAAAACATGGATCTTCCACCTTCGTAAAGATGTCAAGTGGTCAAATGGCGATGCCTTTATTGCTGATGATGTTGTGTTCAACTTTACCCGGTGGCTTGACCCTAAAACAGGTTCATCCAATCTGGGGCTGTTCAATGCCATGCTCGAAGAGACCGGCGAAAAAGATACAAAAGGCAATCCTGTTAAGCACATGATCAAAAATGCCGTGGAAAAAGTAGATGATCATACGGTAAAACTTAACCTGAAATCAGCGGTGCTCTCTATTCCTGAAAACCTTTACAATTATCCCACTGCCATTGTTCACCGTGATTTTGAAAAAGAGGGTGGAGATCTTACTAAAAATCCCGTGGGTACCGGACCATACACTCTTTCTAAATTTAAAATCGGTGAAATAGCAGTATTAACAAAGCGTAAAGAGCCTTATTGGGGTGGAGAGGTCTTTCTTGATGAAATTCGGTTCATCGACCTGGGTATAGATGCCGGTGCTTATCTTGCCGCAATCGCTTCAAAACAAATTGATGGAATGTTTCGGCTTGATCTGACAACGCTTGATGCAGCCAAGAATATTCCCGGAGTCAAAGTGATCTCTATTCCAACCACTGATACCGGTGTGATCCGTATGAAGGTAAACAAGAAACCGTTTGACGACATCCGCGTACGCAAGGCCGTACAGAAAACCTGCGATCCCAAAAGACAGCTTGACATTGTCTACCGCGGCATGGGGGTCGTTGGGGAACACCATCATGTCTCCACGATTCATCCAGAATATTTTAAACTGCCTCCTTTTAAACAGGACATTGCCGGCGCAAAAAAATTGCTTGCCGAAGCAGGGTATCCCGACGGCATTGAAATAACCTGCAGCGTGGGAAATGCCGAGGGTGTCTGGGAACAGGATTCCATTGCCGTACTCAAGGAAGATGCCGCCAAAGCCGGAATCAACATCAAAATCGATGTGATGCCGGCAGCCCAATATTGGGATGTCTGGACAAAGGCACCCTTCAGCATCACCAGTTGGACCCACCGTCCGCTGGCCGTCATGGTGCTGGGTCTGGCCTATCGTTCAGGTGTGCCCTGGAATGAATCCAGCTACAACAATCCAGCCTTTGATGCGGCCCTGGCAGAAGCGGAAGCAACATTGGATGTTGAAAAACGCCGGGCCAAGATGGAAAAGGTTGAAAAAATTCTGCAGGATGACGCCGTCATGGTACAGCCTTTCTTTCGGTCCGTATTCACCGCCGTCCGGGATAATGTCGTCGGTTTTGAAATGCATCCGGCTAAATACTACCGTTTCCACAAGGTCTCTATAGGTTGATTGGTAGTGCTGTAATATCAGGTAAAGGGTAGCTTTGACCTTTACCTGATAAAAAATTATGCTTTAAAGATATAGGAAGTCAAAATGGTAGTATTGCTTTTCAAACGTATCAGTTTCATGATTTTTACCATGATTATTGTATCGATGATCCTTTTCATACTTCTGGAAACAGGTCTTACAGGTGATCCTGCCACCCGGGTCCTGGGTAATTTTGCAAGTGACGAACAAAAAGAGTTGTGGCGGGACCAACATGGGTATAACCAGCCGGTTATCGTACGCTATGCAAAATGGCTGGGCAACTTTGCCACGGG
>Ga0255382_10157_pt1 | contig 10537 bp, 13 predicted proteins | sample ANMaggSeSYBR01H9_FD_182101 | JGI IMG/M metagenome (GOLD analysis project Ga0255382, IMG submission 182101) | Sediment cell enrichment communities from methane seep in Santa Monica Basin, California, United Staets - ANME aggregate JGI... | ecosystem: Environmental > Aquatic > Marine > Cold seeps >... | reverse complement strand
GTATCGACCAGAATCCACCGGATGTCACCATCAGAAAAAGGGACCGTGGTGGTGTTACCATCAGTTCTACCGTTGATCTGGAACTCCCGGAGGATCTCATAAAAACGGTGCTTGGAGAGTACAAGATCCACAATGCACATGTATTGGTACGAGAGAACATTGACCTGGATCAGTTGATCGATGTCGTAATGAGTAACCGGGTGTATATTCCCGCTGTGACCGTGATCAATAAGGTAGATCTTGCGGACGAGACTGCACTGAAAGCATCCCGCCGCCGTTTCCCGAATGCTATATTAATATCCGCAAACGAAGAACGTAACCTTGAGGCTGTGAAGGACCTGATATTCGATGCTCTTGATTTCATCCGTGTATATCTTAAACCCCAGGGTGAGCCTGCTGATATGGATGAACCCATGATCATCAGCAAGGGCGCGACCGTTGGTACTCTCAGTGGACGCCTTCACCGTGATTTCCAGAACAAGTTCCGATATGCTCATGTGTGGGGTCATTCTGCCAAACACCCCGGGCAGCGAGTGGGTCTTGACCATGTACTGGCCGATGGTGATCTGCTGACATTGATCATACAGAAATAATCGCTGGCTGCATAACAAATAAGTATTAGTACGCAATAGTTGGTTGAAATAGAAGTCCCGTAGGGTAGTGGTCAATCCTTCCGGCCTTTGGAGCCGAAGACGGCGGTTCGAACCCGCCCGGGACTACATAAACTTTTTTACCAGTCAAAACAAGATGATGGTTTTTTGAAGTAATATGGTTCTCATTTCATAATATTGATGGTGCGCACAGGAATTTCAGGTTTCTCAAAGTCCAGTTCCTTTTCTGCAAGTTTCTCTCTTACTACAGTTTCCACGATGTCCACAAGCTTTTCATTCGGGACGTTGGTAACAGCAGCCAGCAGTTTCAGGCTTGTCTGCGTGTTCCCGTTCTGTTCGAATAGTTCAATGTGGGGAGTCCCATCAGAGGCTGTCAGGCTTGCCTTGATCATTGCATCAGGGAATTTCAGGGATATCTTTATGTGTCCGATGAAGTCCGGGTTGATCTTCTGAACATGTCCCTTCACGTTTTCGAGGATGCTTTTTGACACTGATGTCGCCCTGTCGGCATCCAGATCGGACAGTAATGTGAACTCAGCTGAGTAGGTGGAAACTCCTGACATCTCGATGGAGTTGCGTTCCTCTGTCTCCAGCCCCATTTCCCCTTCTTCAGCAAGGATATCGATAAATTTCTGGAACTGCTCGTCATTTGCCCGGGCTGAGAACTGGAGGATCTCTGCATCCGGGTTCAATTTATGCAAAAAATCGTTGACAGATACGACCTGTTCTGCACTTGTTATGTCTATCTTGTTTATACACAGCACATCGGCATCCTTGATCTGGGTGGTTATAAATGCAGGGATCTGCTGCACCTCGGTGTTGAACCTGCTGGCATCCACAAGGTGTACAACAGGTGCAAATGACGCGTCCGGAAGATCCATCTGTGCAAGTTCATCCCTGATCTGTTTCGGGAACGCAATCCCTGTGGGCTCAATGATCACAACATCCGGTTTAAATTCCTCACGCAGGTTCTTCAATGTGTACATCATGTCATATTTCAGTGTACAGCATATACATCCGCTTGTCAGTTCCTTTGTCACGATCCCCGAACTTGAGATGGTATCCCCATCAACACCTATCTCTCCGATCTCGTTCACGATTATTGCTATCCTGTGTCCAAGACCGCTCATATGCTTCCCGAGATTGAGCAGCGTCGTCGTTTTCCCGCTTCCAAGGAAGCCACCTATGATTATTACTTTCATGAAGATCACCGCATGTCCTGTCAGTATTTGGGATACTTCAGCGACATAGCATTTATGCCTGTTCCCAATCACGTAAGAATTAGAAATGATCTCCGTATATGCGTGAAGTTATGATTGATATGATCGTTGGCAACATTTGACGTTTAATCCTCGCCAGCGTGATCCGGTAGTTGATTGCAGCCTACCTCTTTCCAAAATCTATGATTAAAAAGCTCCCCGAATCACATCAGCCAATTCCTCCAGGTCCGAGGTATCTCCTGGCATGTTGACAATGGAATGCATGGATCCGCCGTTGTCGTCCTCTCGCCGTGGGATGATGTGTACATGAACATGTGGCACGATCTGACCGGCTACCTCTCCGTTGTTGATCCCGATATTGGAGCCATGGATCGATAGGATCTGCTCTATACCCCTGGCTACCTGACTGACCGAGCGGAATAGACGACCAACATCTTCGGGGGCCATTTCGGTAAAGCGTTCAATATGTATCTTCGGGATGACTACCGTATGGCCACGGGACGTGGGATTGATGTCCAGGAACGCATAGACGAACTCGTCCTCATAGACCTTGTATGAAGGGATCTCCCCAGCTATGATCTTGCAGAATAAACAATCCATTGTATCACCTGCAAGTAAATTGAGCAGTAAATTATATAATGATTCTGCTGATCGCCCGATATCAGGATATCTGGTTGCGTATTGTCGAGGATGATGTCCCATCATCCTGATATTCGTTCAACGGGACAACGTCACACATGTCCCGCAATTGTGGATCGATGTAAAGTTCTACACCTTCTCGCTGGAATACAAGAAAATGTATGTCCTGTTCCCTAAAACAATCAATAAGTCTATCCAGGTCCGAAGCATTGCGGTAGTATCGAACCTGGAAGATCCTGTCGATGGTATCGGCACCAACCACAAAGGTCGCCCCCGGGAACAGCGAAGCTTTTTGCATGAACAGGGGTGCACTGGTCAGATAGATGTCTCCCATGAATCGCTCTCCACAGTATGCCTGCAGGCAGTCCAGGCGCATTTGCAATGAGATGAGGTCGATGGGTGGCTTGTCCACATTCGTCATCGATATCTCAAAATGCACAGGTCTGTCATACAACTCATAAGCTACCATTGCCATACGGATATGGTTTTTGTGACAGGGATCGAACGAGCCCGGGAAGACGACCGTTGCCGGCTGGACAACATCGCTATTTTTACACTTGATAGTTGCAAATCTGGGTATGTGTGAGGTATCTATTATCCTATCAGGCTGTGCCAGGATATCTCCGACAGACTCGGGAACTGTGGTTTTGCTTGTGACAACAGGCTCCCTGTCAGATAGCAGATGTCCATCCCTGCCCGGGATGGGTTCAACATCACAACCAACTGCCAGAGTGTTCAGGATCAGCCAGGATACGATCGCTTCTTCCTCTTCCCGAGTTCGTTCCTCAACAAGTTCCAGACTGGCCAAATAAGTGGTATCAAAGGACTGCAAACCCACATGTATCTCATGTTTCCTCCCTATTCGTTCCCGATCTCCCTTAATAAGCGTACATGTGGCACCGATCCCGATCAGGTTATGGGGTGTGTCTTCCTCGTCGTTTGCCAGCAGTTCGATCGCCCGGCGGTATGCTACCATAGCCATGGCACGTGCAGTGATAGGAGAACAGTACTTTTCAGGCGTTTGGCCCAGATACGAGTCCAGGGATGATGAACTGTAAGGAACGTTTGCCTCCAGCAGGGTGGACGACCCGTTGCCGTGTTGCAGAAGTTCGTGTATTGCGGCAGTCCCCCCGCCGGTTATTGCGATAACAGCACGATAGTTTGATCGATGGATCTGTTGTATACGTTCTAGAAGATCGGTTTGAGGTCCTGTCTGCCCGTAGATCATCAATAATCGTATGGGGGTATGAATAATAAATATTGTCATCTATCCTAGTTCCAAAAGATTAGGTTACCCAAAACCATTATATACTATCTGTGATATGTGGGGTGTAGACAAGTTAGGCCCCCCTAATATACAGAGGCGTACAAAATGAATGAAACAACATTGAACCTGCTTGAACCCGGCAGCAAGGCAAAAGTGATCCAGGTCAAGGGACGCGGAAAAGCTCGTAAACGGGTCCTTGATATGGGAATGGTACCGGGTGCTGAGATCGAAGTTCTGCGAAAAGCCCCATTTGGGGACCCGATCGAATTTCTTGTCAAGGGCTACAGATTGTCCCTTAGAAAAACTGAGGCTGAACACATTATGGTCCAGCCCCATACGGAGTGAAGCATCATGCCGCAGGTTCTACCTCTTACAATGATGCCCGAAGGAACGGAAGGTAAGGTCGTTTCGATCAATGCAGGGCGTTGTCTGAAACGGCGCCTGGTCGAGATGGGGTTCCTTGAAAATACCGTTGTCACAGTTCACAGATCAGATCGGGGTGCCCTGATGGTCAATGTCAATGGCAGTAAATATGCCCTGGGCAAGGGCATGGCCATGAAGATAATGGTGACCGATTGTTATAATTGATGTTCAATAATTGTGAAGTAAGGATTGGATAGAATGACACAGAACAAAATAACCATTGCTCTGGCAGGTAACCCGAATGTTGGCAAGAGCACACTGTTCAATGCGATCACGGGCGCACACCAGCATGTGGGAAACTGGGCAGGTGTCACAGTTGAAAAGAAGATCGGTACAAGAACGTACCACGATACCGAGATCGAGGTCGTAGATCTTCCCGGAACATACAGCCTGACGGCATACTCTGTTGACGAGATCGTGGCCCGGGATTATGTGGTGGAAGACAAACCCGATGTAGTGGTCCAGATCGTGGATGCCACTAATCTTGAAAGGAACCTCTACCTTACCACACAGTTGATGGAACTCGGTTCCAGGCTTGTGATCGCCCTCAATATGTGGGATGTTGCAGAGTCCAGGGGAGATAAGATCGATACCACAAAGATGGAGGAATTCCTGGAAATTCCTGTTGTAAAGACCATTGGCAATAAGGGGGAAGGGATCGATGGTCTCCTGGACGAGGTCCTCAGGGAAGCCGGCAAAGGTGCACACCACGAACATGAGGTCAGTTACGGTAATGAGATCGAGTCAAAGATCATTGAACTGGAACGCATCTTAGTTAACGATGATGCGCTATCGGCCAGATATCCTCTGCGTTGGCTTGCCATCAAGCTACTGGATGGCGATGAGAATATCCTTGAAAAAATAAAGGTAAGTCCGATGGCCACCCAGATCGACAACGTGCTCAACACGATCGACAGGGAGGATTGTGAAGCATCCATGGCTGACAAACGCTATGAAGCCATCAATACTGTGCTTCCACAGGTATGCGAAAGGTGTGTCAAAGAGGTAACATTCTCGGATATGATCGACCATGTCGTCACAAACAAGTATCTCGGTATACCGATATTCCTATCCATGATGTGGGCAGCGTTCGAGGTAACGTTCACGTTCGCAACACCGTTTATGGGTATGATCGACATGTTCTTTGGATGGTTGGCTGGAGTGGTTGCAGAGAACATCACAACCATCTGGCTCGGATCCCTGCTGGGTGACGGCATCGTTGCGGGCGTGGGTGCAGTCATGATATTCCTTCCCAATATCATGTTGTTATTCCTCATGCTGTCGTTGTTGGAAGATTGCGGATATATGGCACGAGCTGCTTTTATCATGGACAAGCTTATGTACAAGATCGGTCTGCACGGACGCTCGTTCATCCCTTTGCTGATGGGATTTGGGTGTAATGTACCCGCGATCATGGCTACCCGTACCATCGAGGACGAACGGGATAGGTTGATCACCATTCTTGTGAATCCCTTTATCTCATGCGGTGCACGGTTGCCGGTATACATTCTACTGGCAGGAGCATTCTTTGGAAGGGATGCAGGCTCTGTGATCTTTGGTCTTTACATGTTGGGGATCATCGTTGCCATCCTCTCTGCAAAACTGATACGAGGTACACTGATAAAGGGTAAACCTGCTCCTTTCATCATGGAACTGCCACCATATCGGATCCCTACGGTCAAGGGAAGTGCGATCCACATGTGGGAAAAAGGATCACTGTATGTTAAAAAAGCTGGTACTATCATTCTGGCCGGAGTGATCCTTGTATGGTTGTTCTCGGCTATTCCATCTCCCGGAGTGGATGCAGCGTTCGCATCCGAAGAGATCTTGGGGACAGGAGATTCCCTGATGGGAGCATTAGGACATGTGATAGAGCCCCTTGTTGCGCCCCTCGGATTCGACTGGAGGATCGCAGTGGCTCTGGTATTTGGTTTCGTCGCCAAGGAGATCGTAATAGGTTCCATGGGAGTGTTGTATGGTGTTGGAAAAGACGAAGATGCTCTTGGTGATATACTTGTGGCAGGAGCCATGACCCCCCTTAGTGCCCTGGGACTGATGGTCTTCACTCTTCTGTATGTACCATGTATTGCAACTATTGGAGTTATAAAAAAGGAAACCGGTAGCTGGAAATGGACACTTTTTGCAGCCGGCTATACAACAGGATTGGCATGGATAGCAGCATTCCTCATCTATCAGGTAGGTACGTACGTTGGATGGGGTCTGTGAAGTTGAACGTGAGGTGATATTGTGGCAAATAAAAATAAAATGTTCTTTGCATTGGCAGCAGGCATCCTCTATGTGCTATTTGGTTGTATGCAGATCGTGGAACAATTCGGGATCAAGACAGGTCTGGCTGAGTTGTTACTGATCCCCGGAGATATCTTCGGAGGTCTCTGTCTTGTGGTGATCGGAGCTGTGTTCCTGTATGGTGCAAAGGAACTGAACTCCGGGATGAATATGGGTGTATCATACGTATATGTTGGCATCCTGATGTCATTGGTATTCATGGCAGTCTATGTCCTCATCATAGGGGCGAGCCTGCTTGAAGTATACCTGATACAGAACGAGGATTATCTGGAATGGCGCATCATCGATGACATCAGGCCTGGGTTATATCTGGGATTCCTATCCCTTGCTGGATATGTTGCATGGAGGGGTCGTTTTTCCCTCCCGGCAGCCAAATGATGGAGGCATATTATGGCAATAGGATTTCGTTACGTGTTGAAACAGATAGCAGAGCTTGATCCAGGAGGCAGCACCACATTGCATGAGATTGCCAGTCGCCTGAATATGAGGGATGGTCAGTTGAAGGGCATGATGGATATCATGGAGCACATGGGGCATCTGGAGGCGGTATGTGAGCAGACGCCAGTCGCCTGTACGGGATGCTCCTGCTGTCCGATGGCACAGGTATGTTCCGGGCAGGGAACTGTCAGCCATGGGACAAGCTACCGATTGACCGAGAAAGGCAAGAGGGTATGCAGTACATGAAAATGAATATGGATAACTGTGGAGAAAACATCCTTCGCATTCACTCTGCTATTACAGGATCATATCCCTGAATCCCGATGTTCATAATCCTCCTGGCAGGCTACCTGTCAAAAGAACGCAGATATGTCTCGTCAGTCTACCCTGCGTTTCACAAGGGATCCATCCCTCATTCTGACCGTTACATATTTTCCAGACTCGCCCACCTCATACTTGCTGTACCGTATTGATTCTAATCTGCCGGCATCGGTCAATTTTCGTATGAGTGACATGTCCGCACCTGTGATACGGGTTTTCTCTGCCGGAGGACTGGTCGTTATCTTCTTTTTCGAATAGATCGCACCACCCTCCATATCAGCTCCGACGTAACCACTGGCATCCCCGATCAGCAGTACACCACGTTTCATATAGGCGCCTGCGAACTCGTCGGCAGTGCCCCGGACGACCACTGTACCACCGTTAAGGTGGGCACCTGTGTTCATTCCACCATCCCCCGTAATTGTAATTGTTCCCTGCTGCATGAGCAGTCCGGTTCCATTGTAGGTATTCCCTTCCACGACCATCTGGCAAGGACAATCGCACCGGGCCCCAATGGTCCCCCGCAGGATGCCATCGTTGAGTACAAGCTGTGTGTTCTCTGAGTCCAGGGAATTGGATACTGGCACCTCATCCAGATGATTGCAGAGGAGGTCGGTGATGGACACGAACTTGTGATATCCACTTATATCGGAGTGTACCTCAATGATATTGCCCAGCGGATACTCTACCTGACCGGAGATGTATAAGCTTCCGGCGACCATGCCCATGCCAGCTTCGCGGCCCACATTTCCATCCACGAAGATACGACCTGTGATCTCAACATTGCCGGTGCCACCCAGATGCCGGATGTCCACACCCATGGTCTGTGCGAAACGCTCGCCTACATCACCTTTGATATGAATATCTACATTTTTTTTAAGCTCGTCCACCAGCGTGCGGTAAGTATGTTCTGTTCCATTCTGGTGAGGAATGACCGTATCCGGATCAAGCCGGTGGCTGTGCCAACAGAAGTCGAACGTGTAGTCACACAGGTTATTCACGGGCGCACTCAGTTCGATCTGGAACATGCCTGTTCCTCCTCTTCCTACTTATCCGTGTATCAAGGTTGGCAGGCATCGCGTGCAGACCCAGAGGCTTTCTTTATCATGTCTCACCGGTATGAGATAGTTTCCATCCTCTCCGCATCCGCAATTGAAACACCGTATCGACACATCGGTGGTCCTGGGATGCGCCTCTGCTTTTTCAGCATTGAACTCAACGGTCTGGCGTTCCTCTACCGATATCGCGCCTTCCGGACATACTCCTATACAGAACCCCATGCCATCGCATAGTTCCTCAGACACTACCTTTGCCTTGCCATTAATGATCTGGATCGCTCCCTCTGCACAGGGGCTGACACATTGTCCGCATCCTGTGCACTTTTCCTCATCAATTCTTACTATCATACGTTTAACCATAATTTTCAACTCCGTTTATCTTAATGATGTGTACCTTCAACGATCCTCATCCCGGCATCTTCGATGGTTTTCTTTATTGAGTCCATATGCGGACACTTGGGATAGTTCTCCATCTGCATACAGGAGCTGAGATGGACAACGTCCGTTCCATATTTCTTCAATGATTTGACCAGGCGATATACTCGTCTTCCTGAGCATCCTCCGCAGGTGAAGAATGCGACCATCTGGTCTTTCTCATCGTAGTCCTTGAAGTACATGGTGCGCTTGTTGAATGCCATGAAACACGCAATGCCGGGGCAGGTCTCGGATACGATGTCACATCGCACAACTGCTATCTTTACTGCTTCTTTCTCTTCTGTAATGATCTGACCTCTTGTTATTTCTGAGCATTATGAATGGCTTCTTCCACGCTTGTTCTTATGATATACCCTGCTTCATGCAGGATAGTATCCTTCAGTTGCGGGTCTCTGTCCATACTGGCTGTGCAGGGATAGGAGTGGTGGGACTGCGAGACCGTATCTTTATAGTCCTCGATATCTGACCATCCAAGGCATCTGGCAACGAACCATGTGCCTCCGCAGGGTGCATCTCTGAGGACATGTGCATGAGTGATCACGCTTCTTGCTATGTCCAGCTCAAGTTTTAGCATAGGCTTTCCAAAGCCCATATCCACAAACCGGTCGATCAGTTCCTTGCCGGTTTTCTCCAGAGAACAGAACGGTTTTGGAAACTCACTGTCCACTCCTGCTGCTTCAAGTTCATTCCTTACCTGACGGATAAGTCCTTCTGGTGCAAGCGTTGGGTTTTCCACAGGTGCGATAACAGCCTGCGCACCGGTAGCTCGGGCAATTGAAGGCAGTACCGCAAAGATATCCGGATGCAGATCAATGGCGATCAGAAGATCGCACGCAGCCATGTTATTCGGAAGATATGTATCTGGTTCATCGACAAATTCCGGCAGGTCCCCGGGCAGCTCGTGTATATCAGTAATGTTCCCTGCAAAGGAAGGTCTTGTCGTTCGGCACTGATCACAGAGGTCGCCACAGGATATGCAGAAAGTGCTAGAATTGACAAGATTACCGATGACCTTTTGTCCAAATTCTCCGGTATAGTATATTCCGATCTTCATTTTCTGCCTCTTATGGGATTATCTGTGATCAATTCAAAAATATCTTTTAGTTATCTAGTATAAGTAGGATACTGGTATATATAGTATAAGTTTCATTCCCGATACTATGAAAGATTGCACCGTCTATAAAACCGTTGACCTGGTTGGAAAACGTTGGGCACTTTGCGTTCTGTTGGAGCTGTATAAGGGTGATAAAAAGGAAAAACGATTCAATGAGCTGAAAAGACAGATCACAGGGATCACTCCTAAAACTCTTTCCACCCGTCTGAAGGAACTGGAAGAGGCTGGTTTGGTAGGACGGAAGGTTGACAGTTCAGTTGTGCCGGTCAGATCGGAATACTGGCTCACGGAGAGCGGAGAGGATCTCATAACCATTATACATGACATAAAGAAATGGGGTCTGAAATGGAAGTTTGAGAACAGGGTGTGTGAGCTATCCCTGTGCAAGCAGTGTAAGATGTGAGCTTTCCCGGGAGTGGCGGGACCAATATCATCAGCGTTGTCAGCAGCTCAGGTTGGCAATTATCTTCAACAACGGTAGCAACGGCTTTGCTATACCCTTTACACTATCCTGCTGACACACCTCTGCCAGTCGAGAACAGTTCTCATCAAGTCCTGGAAATTCGGGATAGTCACTATTCAGGATGTTGTCACATAGAGCAATAATATCCTCTACTATTTCCGACGTTTTGTTGAAGGCAGCGTCCCTGAATATCAGTACTTCCTCATCCAAGATCGGTTTGATACAGTGTGCAAAGAGGACC
>Ga0255382_10156_pt1 | contig 10563 bp, 6 predicted proteins | sample ANMaggSeSYBR01H9_FD_182101 | JGI IMG/M metagenome (GOLD analysis project Ga0255382, IMG submission 182101) | Sediment cell enrichment communities from methane seep in Santa Monica Basin, California, United Staets - ANME aggregate JGI... | ecosystem: Environmental > Aquatic > Marine > Cold seeps >... | reverse complement strand
TTTTGGCTGGTGGTTCCACAATAATATTGTCGATCAGGCGAGCAGGGCCGATTCGGACAGCAAGGGCGATGAGTACGGGGCGGTCGATTGTGGCGATTGGCTGAAGTAACTCCTTGTCAACAATGGAGATATACTCAATGCGGGCATCCGGTTGCTCTTTAATGATGACTCTCATAGCCTCGATAATTGTATTTGTATCAGTGGTGCCGGCGGCGACCATTTCGCGGGCACGGTTGATGGCCTGATTCAGGCAGAGGGCCTGGCGGCGTTGGTCTGGATTAAGGTAATCGTTGCGGCTGCTGAGTGCCAGGCCGTTGGTCTCGCGGACGGTGGGGCAGGAACGGACGTCAACGGGCATGTTCAGGTCGGCGGCCATACGGCGAATAACCATAAGCTGCTGAGCGTCTTTTTGGCCGAACCAAGCAATGTCAGGCTGAGTGATATTAAAGAGCTTGGCGACGATAGTGCAAACACCGCGAAAATGGTCGGGCCGGGATGTGCCGCAAAGGTGGTTGGTAAGCCCTTCAACATTGATCCAGGTGAGATTTTCCCGCGAGTATATTTCCGCGGTGGGGGGGGCGAAGATCAGATCGACGCCGAGATCACGGCAGGCACGGCAGTCGGTCTCGAAGTTACTGGGGTATTTGTCCAGGTCCTCATCAGGGGCAAATTGGGTCGGGTTGACAAAGATGCTGACCACGGCGAAGTCGCATTCCGCACGGCAGCGGCGGATAAGCGAGAAATGGCCCTCATGCAAGGCACCCATTGTGGGGACTATGCCGATGGTTTTACCTTCGCGGCGGGTTTGGGCGATGGTTTCGCGAGTCCGATTGATAGTGTCAGTAATAATCATGTTTTGATTATATATGAATATGTTTTTTTTGACAGGATATAGTTGTGAGTTGTGGGTGGTGAGAAAAGTGAAGAGTGAACCACGAAAAACACGAAAAACACGAAAAAAGAAAAGAGAATGCAGAAATTTAACCACGGATTGCACCGATTACACTGATTAAGAAAAGATAGAAGAGATAGAAGCCACAAAAAAGCATAAAAGGCACAAAAAAGAAAAGAATAATAGACACGGATTTGCACTGATAAACACTGATTAAGAAAAGAGAAGAGGAATCAATGACGAAGTCCCGATGATGAATGACGGAAAATCGGTCAAAGAGCACCTCTCTGCAATACAGAAAGGTGGCACCCTGCAAGGCTGGCTATGACAGTTTTTGGGCAATAGAGTTAATGGTTTCGTCGCGGCGGAGGTCAAGCGAGGAACAATCAATGCGAATGAGTCGCGATGAGTTCCAGTTCCGAAAGAGATTGTCATAGGCGGCGCTGAGACGAGTCAGCCAGTCTGTGGTGATGGTTTTTTCAAAATCGCGGCCGCGGTTGATAATGCGTTCGTGACAGTTTTTGACGCTGTCGGTGAGATAAATTACGGTTCGCGGGGCGGTGATATATGGCCGAATGGAATGCTCTAACTCGTCATAGACGGCAAATTGGTGGTTATTGACGCCAGCGTCAAAAGTACTTTTCCCACTTGATTTTGAAGCGTTGCCGTTGTTTTTGCGGCGTTTTTCGGACTTTTTGCGGTCACATCGGTTATTAAGGAATATTTCGGCAAAAATCCGGTTTTTTTCAAAAAGATAATCGCAAATATGTAACTCGGAAACATCAATATTTTCCGGGGCGAGCTGGCGGGCACGGCTCATAAGGAAAAATAACTCAGACGGCAGGGCGGCCTGGGCGTCGCCGGCTATCTGACGTGGCAAAAAAGGGTTTTTGTCATATTCCTCGAGGATGAGTCGGGCGTTGAGTAACTGTGCGAGTTTTGTGGCGAGTGTGGTTTTACCGACACCAATGATGCCGGCGATAGCGATGAGAGGGGTAAGAGAATCAAGGATTTCACGCATTGTCAGGCCAAGAAGTGGGTGAGTCAGGTCGGGTGCGAGTTCGACAAGTGGGGCCATCACAAAACGACGTTGGTGCATCAAAGGGTGGGGGACCTTTAATCGCGGTTTATCAATTATTTCCGAACCAAACAAAAGCAGGTCCAGATCAATGGTTCGAGGGCTCCACCTGGGGCGGTCCTGTTGGGCGGGACGGCCGAGTTGAGTCTCTACAGACTGCATCAGTTCCAAAAGCGGCTCGGCGGAGATTTGGGAAAGGATTTCTGCAACGCCGTTGATGTAATTGTTCTGGCCCTTTGGGCCGCCTACCGGAGTGGTTTCAATCAGAGAAGATATCTTAACGATGGTTATTTCAGGAGTTCTATCGAGCAGGCGAATTGCCTGGCTGATATTCTCGAGGCGATTGCCGAGATTGCTGCCGAGTGCGATATAAGCAGTTGTGGCAGGTGAGTTGTGAGTTGTGAGTTGTGAGTTGTGAGAAGTCATAGTTGGGTTGTGAGTTGTGAGTAGTTATCCTGTAAATGGTTTCAGGTGGGTTAGAAGCTCCTGAGCAGTCATATCGGCGATTAGAATCTGTTTGTGTGGGTCGTGGGAACCGCTGATGATGGTTATTGCGGATTTTGGGTGATTTAACAGGTCGGCCAGGAGCTTGACGATCTGTTTGTTGGCCCTGCCCTTTTCCGGAGGGGCGGCGATGTTGATTTTGAGCGAGCCGCCGAGCAGTCCGGCTATCCGGCTGCGTGAACTGCCGGGCACAACCTTGATGGGTATAACCAGGCCATTGTCGGTTTGTTTTATCTCAAGCTCCATATAAATCACGAGGTTGACGGTATTGTCAAAAGTTAATAAACAGTATGTGCAAAAAACCGTTGAAACGGTTGAAAAAAGCGTCCGGCGAGACGCTTGCGGTACAGATTTTTTCAGTCGTCCCTATGGGACTAAAATAATATAAGAACAGGGTTCCCAACGATAAATCGCTGGGCTATTATCAAACGTCCCTACGGGACTGCCTTTTTTCAATAGCACTTGAGTGAACAGTTACAATAAAAAAAGTTTTTCAATACGTGGCGATTATTGATTACCTCTTGCTATTAAATAAGTTATATGCCACCATAGGTATTATATTGTGTTGCGGCGTTAAATAGAAGATAATAAATCGAATAATATTTCTTGCAATATAAAAAAATAACGTTCATAATTAAGTATTCAGGATGTTAATGTGATTTTCGTCCTGAGGAGTTGTTTATGAACAAGCTACAGTTGACAAAACGATACTGGTGTTAAGGATAGAATAAATGGGTCTGATCCTGAGTTCTTTAGTTGACTTGCAGGCAATTGAAAACCAAGTTCGCAGAACTAAAAAGGAACTCAGGAAAGGACAGCGACAAGTTAAGCAACAACAGTACCGCATCGAACAACTCCAGGCCACTCTCAGAGCAAATCAAGAAGAGATAAAACTCGCCCGAATGCAATACGACAAACTGGAGTTGGATTTAAAGGTCCGTGAAGAACGTATTGCCCATATGCGGGTGGCTCTCAATTCCGCCAAGACCAATAAAGAATACAGTACCGTTCTAACGAAGATCAATACCGACAAGGCGGATAACGCCAAACTGGAGGACCAGATTCTGGCCCTGATTACGCAGATTGATAACGATCAGGCGGCATGCAAAGAGATCGAAGAAAATATCTCGCAGGAAAGTGAAAAGCTCAAGATTGTTTGCGAAGATGTGGAAAAACGCCAGAAAGTGATCGAGGCTGAACTGGAAAAGCAGTTAGAGCAGAGGCAAGAGATATATCAAAAAGTGCCGGTCAAATACGGGGTTATGTTCGATCGTCTGGCAGAACGTTACGACGGTGAAGTGCTGGCGGAAATATCGCAATTGGACGGCGGACGGGGAGATTATTCGTGTGGGGGCTGTTATATGAAGGTGCCGCTGGAAGTGGCCAACTCACTGATGACACGCGATGATGTGATTATCTGTCCGACTTGCGGTCGAATATTGGTCCTGGACAAGAATCCCAAGCAGACAAGCTCGGCTTAGTGTATATAAGTGTTATTCAATTATTATGCAACTGAGGATATGGACGGATGGTGGTTCACGCGGTAATCCCGGGCCGGCGGGGGCAGGGGTGGTTATCCGTGATGCCGAGGGGAAAACGCTCTTCAAAGAGGGATTCTTTATAGGGGAAGCTACCAATAATGTGGCGGAATATGAGGGGATTCTGCGCGGGCTGGTAGCAGCCGGGGAAATAGGGGGTACGAAACTGGACATATTCTGCGACAGTGATCTGCTGGTTAAACAGATAAACGGGCAATATCGAGTTAAAAACGCTCATCTTAAGCTCTATTACCGGCAGGTAATGGATTTAATAAGTCAATTCGAGCAGGTAACGGTCAAACACGTATATCGCGATGACAATACGGCGGCAGACGCTATGGTCAACAAGGCCCTCGACGCCCGGGCCGATGTGGGAGGGAAAGTAAGGGGGGATAAAAAGGCTCCGGCGGCTGAAAAAAAGACAATCGAGAAACCAGGGAGTGTGTTTTTACAAAGTGCTGATCTGCGGAAAAAAGCGGATGGTTGTGGTGGGGAACCCTGTCGGGAAATTATCTCGAAAGGCAAATCGCTGGTTAGTGAACTGCTGTGTTTACAGCCGGGCCAGCAGACGCGGATAAAGGGAAACTGGGCGGAGGCGACGATAACGGTTCTACGAGGGCGGGGTGTTATCGAGGCCGGAGGTGAAAAACACGCGTTGCGTGTCGGGACGTGGCTGCTGCTGGGGCCGGTGAATACATTTGATTTGTCCACCCATGCCGGGGAGTCGTTGGTGTTGACAATGACGTGGAGTAAGTAAGATTGTGAGGCGGTAGTGGAAATCCTTGAGCGTTTTAATTTCTGGGAAGGGGTTCTCTGGATTTTGATCGCGATCTGGTTCTTTGTCGATGCGTTCAGGCCAATGGGCCGAAAACGGATGTTTTATGGTTTGTGCGGGGTTTGTTTTTTCCTGTTTGGCGTATCGGATTTTGCCGAGCTATACACCGGAGCGTGGTGGCTGCTGATGTGGAAGGGATGTTGTATTTGCGGGTTTATTATGTTGTATGTATATTACAGGAAATTGAAGAAGGAAGGTGTGTTTTTCGCTTAACCGGAAGATGATTGAAAATATTCCAAAATGTAGATTTCCTGTGCTGTTAAAGGCCATAGTACTGTTATTATTTATTCAGTTTTCGGTAACGGTATGTACTGCCGCTGGGCCGGTTCGACCGAAAAAGCTGCGTATGTCGGAACGATATGTTCCATACACGCGACCGACGGTACTGGAGCCGTTCACGGATGGTATTTCGCTGAAAATCCCTGTTGAATTAGGCAATCAGGTGCTGGCTGAGTTGGGGCTGGTCGATATTACCAGTGCGCCTTTTTTCGCTGACCCGACCGGCAGAAAAGATTCCACCAAGGCCCTGCAAAAAGCGATAAATTTTGCGCGCGATCATCAGATGGTTTGTTTTTTTCCGTCCGGCACATACTTGATTTCCGATACCCTCTCCTGTATCCAGGACTACTATCTTCGTTCCAACGGCATCATCGGCAGCGGCAGGAGAGCACCCTGTGTGCTTGCAGGCTCTTATGAATCAACTCGACCGAAAATTGTCCTGGCGCCAAAATCGCCCGGTTTCGATAATCCCGACAAACCTAAGCACGTCATATATTTTATGGCCCGTTCTGTTGTAACCGGCGAATCTCATACGCCACAGCCTAATATCTCTTTTGACCAGATGTTTCGTAATATCGATATTACCATCGGTTCCGGTAATCCCGGTGCCGTGGCCATTCGCCATCGTGCTGCGCAGGGGTCCGGTATTCAGGATTGCACGATAGATGCTACTAACGGCCTTACCGGCCTGGAAGGAGGCGCCGGCTCCGGCGGCAGCCATGCAGGCATTACGGTAATCGGTGGGAAAATCGGACTGGACCTGCGCGAAACTCAGCCGGCTTCGACTATCTGCGGTATTACACTCGTCAACCAACGTGAAACCGCAATATTATACGGCGGTCGGCAGTGTCTTTCAGCCGTCGGAGTTAAGATTATAACGAAATCACAAGGACCGATCATTCGTGTTGAGGCACCGAGCTGGGCTCCACACAGTGGGCAGATTTGTCTGGTCGATAGTGAAATTATTTTTACCGCAAAGACAGGCAATAACACTGTTTTTTCGACAGATCGCGCCCTGTACCTGAATAATGTTTATATTAAAAATGCGGATGTGGTCATTTCTCGCGCGGAAGGTTTTCAGTTAAAGGGAAATACCCGGGGCTGGTGTCATATTCGGGAATACGCCCACTGCATCGATCCGCCAAAATGGAAGAAACTGCAATTTTGTGCGCCAGTGTATATTAACGGCGTGAGGCAGTTGGAGGATATGGTTTCTGTTATTTCAAATGGGGCGCCGCCTGCTGATCTCCAATCCCGCCATTTATGGCCTGTTGATTTTGCCAACTGGCAGTCGAAACGGGCAGTGAACGTCAAGGCCCCACCTTATAATGCCAGGGGTAACGGACGCAACGACGATACCTTGTCCATTCAGCGGGCCATTGACGAGAATGAAATTGTTTTTATTCCCAAAGGCTATTACCGGGTTACCAGGACTATTACACTGCGGGCAAATAGCAAACTTGTCGGCGTGGCTCAACATCTTTCACTATTGTTGGCCAGCGGTAATGAAGGGGACTTTGCCGATGCTGATAATCCGCAGCCCGTTTTACAGAGTGTCAATGACCGTAACGCCGAAAGCGTATTCGCTTTTTGCGGTGTTTATGTTGCCGCCGAAGTCGGCGGAGCCTATGCCCTGCGATGGCGGGCCGGTAGAAACTCTATATGTCGCAGTGTTAATTTTATTCGCAGATATTTGTATGGATTTTCCCGCCATAGCAGTCTGCCTCTGGCGTGTGTTCCGTTTGTGGTGATATGCGACCAGGGTGGTGGCCGCTGGTATAATTTCTATAATGAATCACAGCGACATATTACACCGGAGTACCGTCATCTTTTGGTGAAGGGGACGACCGAACCACTGCGATTTTATCAGTGTAACGCGGAAAATTCACACAGTAAGGTTAATATTGAACTTGACCGGGCACGGTGTGTTACTATGTATGGACTCAAGGGAGAGGGCAACATGCCGATTCTCCGGGCGCATGACTCGGATAATATCCGAATATTCGGATACGGCGGCAATGCCGCTGCTTATGAGAATACCGCTCTGTTTGTGTTCGAGAATACCGATAACTTTCTTATTGCTAACGCTGTTGATTCACCGAGATTGGCTGGTATCGGTTCAGACACGTTTTTTGCCGGTCGTGGCGTTGATCCACTTTTGTGGCACATGATCAGCGAGCAACCGCAGCACGGAACCTTGATCAGAACCGAACCCCTGGAGCGTCCTGTTCTTTATCGTCGCGGCGAACCGGAATCATGGTAAGTATATTTATGATTTGATGATTTAATGATTTTAGATTTGGGAATGAGGGATTAAATGAACCAGTTGTGAGTTGTGAGAAAGGCAATGATACGATGAAGATTATTGAGGTGACGATATGAGCGAACAGGTAATACAAGAAAAAGAATTTTATCCGCAGATTCCACAGATGATCGCAGATTTAAGAAGTAACTTTAGCACCAGTAGCCTGCAATATAAAAGGCTTGTTGTTAATCTGCGAAAATCGGCGCAATCTGCGGATTCCAATCTCCAGGATAACTGTTAAGGCAGTAGAAAGTGAGAAAAGAGTGAAAGAAACATTTAACATCGAACGTCGAACAAATCGACAGGCCCTAAAACGTAGGGCTAAGTAGTAGAAATTTTGTTACAGGACAGGAGACAGATATGATAGTAGTAACCGGTGGAGCTGGTTTTATCGGCAGTGGGCTGGTGTGGGGGCTGAACCAGCGGAATATAAAAGATATTCTGGTGGTCGATGAGTTTGATAAAACCGAGAAATGGAAAAACCTTCCTAATCTGCGGTTTAGCGACTATCTGGACAAAGATGATTTCCTGGAACTGATAAAAAAAGGGAAGTTTGATAAAACCGTAAAAGGCATTCTGCATTTAGGGGCATGCAGCAGTACGACGGAAACCGATACACGTTATCTTATGAAGAATAATTACGAGTACAGCAAACACTTGGCGATGTGGTGCGACGACCGGAAAAAACGCTTCGTCTATGCCTCCAGCGCAGCGACCTACGGGGACGGAAACAAAGGGTTCTCAGATGACCATAAGGGACTGGAAGGCTTGCGGCCTTTGAACGGATACGGATTTTCCAAATACCTGTTCGATGTATGGGCCAAACGAAACAAGCTGCTGAAAAAAATTGCAGGGCTGAAATATTTCAACGTGTTCGGGCCAAACGAATATCACAAAGATGATATGCGAAGCGTAGTGCATAAGGCGTTTGAGCAAATAACCGCGGAGGGGAAAGTACGGCTGTTCAAGTCGCATCGCGAGGATTATGAGGACGGACAGCAGAAACGGGATTTTGTCTATGTCAAAGACGCGGTGGCGGTGACGCTGGCGGTCTATGAGAATAAGAAGGCCAACGGGATATTTAACATAGGTACGGGTAATGCACGGAGCTTTTACGACCTGGTGACGGCGGTCTTTGGGGCGATGGAGAAGGAACCGCAAATCGAGTTTATTGATATGCCCGAAGCCATCCGGGACAAGTATCAGTATTTTACGCAGGCCGAGGTGAAAAAGCTGCGGGCGGTATGGCCGGAAGAGGGACATTCGCTGGAAGATGCGGTTGCCGACTATGTGCGGAACTATCTGGTAAAGGACGATTCGTATTTGGTGAGTTGTGAGGAAGAGAGAAGAGTGAACCACGAAATACACGAACGACACGAAAAAAAGAAAAGAATAAAGAAAGCAGAAGAAAACAAAGAAAGCAAAGAAGAAAAGAGAATATAGAAATTTAACCACTGAGAATCGTGAGTTGCGAGGAAGAGAGGAGAAGAAGAATTGAACATCGAACATTCAACATCGAACGTCGAACATCGAATCAAAGAAATATTGAATACAGAAAAAGAAAAACACGTGGGGTAAGACCTCGAAGAATTTAAGATTTGAGATTTAATGATTTAAGACGAGAGGGGCCGGGAAACCATGCTTATGCTTTGCATAAGCTACTCGTAAAGCATGCCACCCGATGAGCCATCCACCTCGAAGACTCGGTGGCTGCCACCCAACGACGCAATTATATCTCCGATGGTGCGATACATCGCACCCTACTTAACTGAATTTTGGTTGGTGAAGTTTTTTCGTTTTAAGGGTATAATAATATATGGAGTGGACGCGGCGGTCGCTCGCGTTTTTTCGCGGGAGGAAAGTCCGAGCAGGACAGGGCAGGGTGATGGTTAACGGCCATCGAGAGCGATCTCAGGGAAAGTGCCACAGAAAATATACCGCCGATGGCCCCGTACTAATTTTTGACTGGATTGTATAGGAATTTGTATTAGCCACAGAGGTCTCAGAGAACATGACGCGGCCTTCGGCCGTAACCAAAAATAGTTTAACCACGGATTTCACGGATTGCACTGATGAAGAAAGTCGCGTGGGGTAAGACCCCACCCTACAAGGCTACGTGAAGAATGTGATAAGACACGGCCAAGATGGCCGTGGCACACTATACCTCATCTTCCACAACAAGTATTAGTTAAAAATTAGTGCGGGGTACAGGTAAGGGTGAAATGGTGCGGTAAGAGCGCACCGCGGCGACGGTGACGTGGCCGGCATGGTAAACCCCACCCCCTGCAAGACCAAACAGAGTCGATGTGTCGGCCCGGCACGTTTGAGATTCGGGTAGGTCGCATTCGCGTTTAGCGAAGAGCCGGCGGGCAACCGTCGGTCCAGATAAATGACCGCCTTAAAAACAGAACTCGGCTTACGCGTCCACTTTTTTTTAGTATATGGGTGTATGGGTATATGGGTAGAAGAGTGTATGGGTGGGTAGCTTTGACGGGGTAGGTAGTTCCTGTTATGGAAAGTAGGGGTGACCCTACGTGGTCGCCCAAAATTGCTATTTAAGCACATTTTCGCTATGTTATAATTACTATAATCAATAGAATGGAAAACAATATTTTGGGATTAAACGTGAACGATATAAGAGATTACATCTTAAATGTTTGTATTGTATTATTATTTGTCAGCTTTATTGGTTATTGTGAGCAGTCACCAGCACAGCAGATTTCATCCAAATCCAGAAAGAAATATATATACGGATTTATGGATAAGACCGGAAAGCTTGTTATAACTCCGAAATTTGATGATGCATTTCCATTTTCGGAAGGACTATCTGCTATTAAAATCGATGGAAAATGGGGATTTATTGACAAAACGGGCCGAATGATAATTCATCCCCACTTCCAAGAAGCACTTGATTTTAACGAAGGTGTGGCAGGGGCTCGTATCAATGACAAATGGGGTTTCATTGATAAAAGCGGGAAATTCATTATCGATCCACTATTTCATATTGTTTATTCATTTTCAGAAGGTCTTGCGCCTGTTACTATTATTAAAGAAGAGTATAGTGATAATCTTCAACTAAGATGTGGATATATTGATAAAACCGGTAAATTCTTTATAAAGCCGCAATTTGCT
>Ga0255382_10155_pt1 | contig 10590 bp, 8 predicted proteins | sample ANMaggSeSYBR01H9_FD_182101 | JGI IMG/M metagenome (GOLD analysis project Ga0255382, IMG submission 182101) | Sediment cell enrichment communities from methane seep in Santa Monica Basin, California, United Staets - ANME aggregate JGI... | ecosystem: Environmental > Aquatic > Marine > Cold seeps >... | reverse complement strand
AACTCAGATTCAACCATATAACTATATTTTAGTGAACTAGAATTCACATTTCTATAATATTAATAGAATGTATAACCCACGATCACAAAAAAACGTTTTAAGATATGTAGATATCTACGAAAAGTGAGATTTATTATCCTCTATTTATAACCTTTCTATCTCTCTTTTTATTCAAAAGCTTATATTGTAGCATTTTTAAAAGGAGTACTGGCATAATTTTAAAGAAATTTATAATTACTGACAACTCTTGCCAAAATCCACTCGCTTCGACTCCTTTTCCTTTTAATCTTAATTTTAAAGCTTCCATTGTATTACCATGAAGATTTGAAAGCATAATTAAATAAATATGTGACATAATATCCTTAGTTTTTTCTTCTCCATAAATTTCTAACAGTTTTGTCTTTGTTTCCGGGTCAGGATCACCTTTTGATTCAGCATAATGCTGTGCAAAAAGTAATGCTTCTAATTGTTCTTTTGGTGCATGATCAAAACCACCATCCAACAGCGACTCAATTTCATCTTCCGTCATTCCTGCCTTTAAAGCATTTTTTGTATGAGCATAACTACAAATACTACATCCATTTACTTGTGTAACTGCAAGGCTTACACTTTCAGCAAATGCTTTATCGATAGCCGGATTGAATTTTGCCTCAACAAAATCATCAGAATGAGCAATAAACGTTCGTATATCTTCATTCTGCGTTTTTAAGTCAGGTATTCTTTTCATAAAAATTTCAGACATATCATTCCTCGTATCATTTGAAAATTAGAGAATTTTGATTTACATTAATATTCCAGATATGAATCTTTCACATCATAACCATTGTTTACAAAACACAAAAACTCTTCTATTCAGAAGAGTTTATTCATATTTATCATCACATTTTCATAATTTAACGATAGCTATCGCTCACTTCATATCACTCCCTGCTTCTTCAATGTCCTTAATTGGTACAAATTGAAATTGAATGCCGCCATAGTCATTTTCACAGCAGCTCTTTTCACGTTTGTCACCATAATATGACCTGCTCCGAACACGTTTTTAATAACTGCATATCCTCTTTCACATTTCGACCTTTTTCGACTAATTCTTCCATTTCTGAGCACATCCCTGATCCCAATTGGATGTCCTCTCCCCCCTCTTCTCATTGTTGCATCAAATCCTTTTGCTTTTGCTCCAAAATACCCTCGATCACGGTACACAATTTCTCCTTCACTCGATAGATCAACTTGACTGTCGTGCAATGATGCCGTTGTTGTTTCAATATTTCGAATCAATTGGTATTCAGTGTCCATTATAGTATGCAGTTTGTATCCAAAATGATATGTACTTCCCCTTTTAGTCCATGTTCCATCTTTATTCCTTCTGGTTTTAGCGTCTTTTCCACAAGGTGTGTCTGCCTTAGTATGGCCTAGATCTGAATGTATGAATGAATGTGACATCCTGTATCATTCCTTTCTTTATTTTTAGACTGAGAGATTCCAACTGTCGTTGTAACTCATTCCAGATCTCATTGTCCTTGCTAGTTTTTGCAAGTCTTTTTCTAAAATACCATACAGCAGAATAATCTGGAATTTTTGTTGGAAATCCCAGGAATTTCCTGAAGGAAATTCGATATACATTGTCTTTCAAGTTCAGGATCTGATAAACCATGCCACTGCTGCAGAACAAGCATTTTTAGCATCACGATCTCATCGTTGTTTGGTCGGCCATCTGCTTCTATTTTATTGTTGTACATCCACGATATTACTGGCCGAGATGGTTCCAATCAATGAGTGAATCAAATTCAGAGAATTCGTCACCAAGATCTTCGAGATTAAGGAGTTTATAATTAAGTATACGCTATTATAAATATAAATGTACTGTTAATTAAATGTGTTTTTCAAAATTCCCTATGATTTTATACTTCCTTTTCTGTGCTTGAGGTCAGCACATAATGGTACTTGAGCATGATCCTTATCGTTGATCAGGATTCTCCCCTTAGATCGTTGATCTTACGTGATGGCGAGACGTGGGGTTCCGAGAATAATGTGAGATGCCTACAAATAATTTTATAACTGATATTGATATAGTAACCACAGATAATGTCAATAAGAGAACAAAATGTGTTTGCAATTAAGAAGATCCCAACTAACCTTGCAGTCGTTGTGTTGCTGGTATTATTTACATGCATGTTCGTGCTGGTGCCGGTACTGAGCGATACGCCGATACGTACCGTACTCGGCCTGCCTATGGTGCTGTTCCTGCCGGGCTATGCGTTGATCGCAGCGCTCTTCCCGAACAGGGATGATCTGGATGGTATCGAGCGGGTGGCTCTGAGCTTTGGGCTTAGCATTGCCGTGGTGCCACTGATCGGTCTGGGATTGAACTACACACAGTGGGGCATTCGACTCGTGCCGATACTGGTGTCCCTGTCGGTGTTCACCCTGGGGATGTGTGCGGTGGCAGTGGTCAGGCGTGCCGAACTCGGGGAAAATGCATTTAGCGTATCCTTCGGGGCTGCGTTCGATTCGGCGAAGGAGGAACTTGTTACAGCCCCGAAGGGGCGGTTGGACCGAGCGCTCACCATACTGCTGGTCCTCTCCATACTGGCATCTGTGGTCACGCTGGTCTATGTGGTCGTCACCCCAAAGGAAGGGGAGAAGTTCACAGAGTTCTACATCCTGGGCTCCGGGGGCATGGCGGATGACTATCCGACCACATACCTGAATGGCAACAGCGGAACTGTGATCGTTGGGGTGGTCAACCACGAGTATGCACCTATCAACTATACCCTGGATATACGGCTCAACAATAATTCGTTGCATATCGATGATGGGGTGCGTAACCTGCGGCTGGCGCACAATGAGACCTGGGAGCATAATGTCATATTCACGCCCACATCCGTGGGAGATGATATGAAACTCCAGTTCCTGCTTTTCAAGGAAGAGAACCAGACCCATCCCTACCGTGACCTGCATCTCTGGATCAACGTGTCGGAGGGTGCCGGTGGCAGCTGAGACCGAAGATAGTGAGAGGTCGGGCATGTCCCCTGAACTGCGCGAGAAGCTGATCCTTGCATTACCTATCCTGGCGATAGTGGTCGCAGAGTGGCGCTTTTTCGCGGGAGATATCTATATTGCCACCTGGGTACACGTGATCAACCTGGTGAGTATTGCACTTTCCACCATATGGCTCAGTGGTGGTGATGAAAAGGGAAGCGGCGGTCATACGCAGGTACTGATGGCCCTCCAGGCTCTCCTGCTCCTGCCGTTGCTGCGACTGGTGAATATTTCCATGCCCATCTTCTTCGAGCTCACAATGTACCAGTTCATTTTCATATACACTCCAATGATAATACCGATCGTCCTGATCGCCAGGAGCCAGCACTTCACTTCTGCCCAGCTGGGGCTGACCTCTGACAGGATATGGATATATTTGCTTATCTCACTGGTAGTAGGGCTCCTGGTCGCTGGCGGAGAATATCTGACGATCCATCCGGGTTACCTGATACCCGAGCTCACATGGATCAACCTGCTCAAGCTTTCCCTGGTCATGTTCCTCTTCGTAGGATTGGTGGAAGAGCTGATCTTCCGCTCAGTGCTCCAGACCAGACTTGAGACCGTTATTGGTGAGTGGGGCGGCCTGATCGTGGCCAGCGCACTCTTCGGCCTCATGCACTCCGGATATGGCACACCATATGAGATGCTCTACACCGCACTGGTCGGACTATTACTGGGTTACATGTTCCAGCGGACACGGAGTCTCCCCTTAGTCACGATGATACATGGGTTCGCCAACGTGTTCCTGTTCGGCGTGATCCCTCATTTGATCTGAAATTGATCATCGGAGGGAAGAAATTGGGGAAAAATAGGAAAGGATAAAGCATGAAATAGCCTTACACATAGTAGGTAAGGCTACGAAATAAAGATAAATGACCTTAATATCCGGTTTCTCTCAGATTATCTCTGCTACCTTGAATATAACGATCGCTGCGAATGCAGTCAGCAGTGGGAATATAGCCATGTTCAGCGACAGGTTCACCTGAGTGTTCCAGTGTTTGGATGCTGATAGGACTTCCTTGGCCGATAACAACAGGATCAATGCGATCACGGCAAGTACGCCGTATTCAGGCAAGCCTATGCCGGACATCATGGAGATAGCACCGGCTGAAACTGTAGTTGTTGTAGTTGTTGTAGTTGAAAGCACGCTAGTAAGCATTATTTATGTACCACCTATTTAATTGACTCATGTGCTCTATGTCAAGATGGTATAAAAGATTTTTGCCATAATAATTTCTTTATATCCATTTTGGAAAAGAATTATATAGTCGTCATATTCATATATCATTGAGTAATTATATCTGTATTGGTGGTACCTGTGGATATCAGTGAACAAAAAAACGTAATGATAAACAATAGCCTACCTCACGGCAGGTCAATGCTTGTAGCACTCTGCATATTTTGCATACTACTGATAACGATATCCATGGCTGCTGCAGCCGTCAGCCAGGTACAGGTGTCCCCGGAAGATCCCGTGGTCGGAGATGAGATCACTGTGAGTGGCATGGCAGCTCCTAATGAGAAGATCGATACCAGTGTGACGTTCTCAAATACAGTATCACCAACCAACGGTGAATATACCTACAGGGTAGGGAATATTGATATTCCTTCAAAAGGGTCGAACAGTTTCTCGGTCACAGGTACTCCGGTCAAGGATATGTGGATCAGTGTTAAATTGTACGGCCTGGTCCCACTGACAGTGTCCAAAGATGCTTCTGGCACCACTGCGAAGATATCACAATCCAACGTCCCGGGTGGTACACACAAGATAACCATCGGGGGGCTGGCAGATACATCATCGGACGTGGACCTTACCATCAAGGCAACCCTGGGCATTGAGGCAGATCCCAGCGGCCACTTTACGTATACCTATGATACTTCATCCATCCCCGCAGGAGATTTCCAGCTCATGGTGGGTGGGAACTCACAGACCATTGCACTGAAAGAGCCAGATTCAGGTAGTAGCTCCACTCCGGAAAGCAGTTCCGGCAGTAGTAGTGGTGGGAACAACGGAGGAGGTGGCGGTTCCAGCGGCGAGGCAAACAGTATAATTGATGTTGTGGAGTCAAAATCGTATAGGATGGTTGCAGGGACACCCGTGACATTTGAATTCAGTGAACATGATAACCCGCTGGTATACATCAACCTCACCACCAAAAAGACAAAGTACTCCGTACCGGTGCGTATTGAGATCCTGAGTGATACGTCCACCTTCGTGGACACGCCGGCGGATGGAACTATATACCGTAATCTCAACATATGGATCGGTTACGAAGGCTTTGCTACTCCGGCAAACATCCAGGAAGCTTCCATTGTCTTCGGTGTTGAGGAACAGTGGCTCGCAGAACATGGGATCGATCCCTCCCGCATCGTCCTGATGCACTATGACATGGACAATGACTCATGGGAACCGCTGAGCACAAAAATGATAGACAGTGATAATACTCATATTTACTACATGGCAAACACTTTGAGCTTCTCGCCCTTTGCCATCATTGCCATAGATGAAGAAAGTGTAATGGACAGCGACCCGGAAACGCCCATTTCCTCCACCATTCCCAACGGAACAGATGGAACAGAGGACTCGGGCAGTGAACCATCATCGGTACCGATCTCCAACACCCTGATCATGATATTTGGACTGGTAGCGGTCACACTGCTGGCGGGGATCATTCGGGGACGGAGACAACGTTGACCGATAAGGACGGCATACGTTAGATGAATTATTATTTAATTAATAAATAGATAACCAGATCAAATATGCGAACAGGTGGAAACATGAATATCAGGTGGTGTATATTATTACTAACATTATCATTGTTCCTTGGATCGGCAGCAGTAGCAACAGCCCCTGCCAGTGATCCCTATTTTGTGCAGATAACGATAGACTATAATGAAACTATCATGTTCGCAGATCATCCAGACCAGAACAAAGATGGGAACTGGATATTACTCAGTGGTGGCAACCCGGTGGAGATCCCCGATCCTCTTGTCTTCACATACCTGGGTACCAACAGCAGTTCGGACACTCAGGACGGCAAACAGATCGATGTCATAGTGAACGCAGAGGATTACACTGAGCACAGTTTCAACTACCCATATGATTCACACGACATGTTCACCGATGTTAGTGGGAAGAATGAGGTGGACCTCACATTCTATGGATCTCACGACTTCGCACATCTCACAGCAGATGTATACATAACATCCACCGGCCCCACCCAGCTCAAGAACGCATTTGACGGTGTCGTACACGGGGACACCAGCCATCTTCGTAACATGCTCAACTCTGCGGAAATGAAATACATGGACCGGGCACTGGGAGGCAACGGAGACCTGACGATCAACGCAGGCACCCCTGATGCCGGCGATTACGTGGCCTTCGTTCTCCTTAACACAACACATCTGCCGGACCCGAATGATCTGGCGATCCTCTCCACTACTATGTTCATGGTCCTTGAATATGATTCCAATATCCAGGCACCCTCCGAAACACCCGCCAACGACAGTTACCGTGTCGACATGGAACTGCTGAATGCTCCTGCAGGAACATACACCTACGGTGTTGTGATGGTCCATGAGGACGTGTACAATGCAAATTTCCTTTTCGAATCCGATGGTAGCCACGCCAGCACTGATCTAAGCGTTAATGGTCTGAACCTCATTGAGGGATATAAGATCGCGGGAGTTGGACTGTCCAACATCAATCGTACCATTATCCAGGAAATGCTCACCGAGGGCATGGGTCCGGGGAACGGGACCGTGTCCGTCAAAACAACAGATAGTACATCCACATCGATCCCTGTGATCACCGATGATCTTAAAGAGGGGGACTATATCCTGCTTGCTGCAGTATATCACAGCGGTGAGAAACTGGTAGCATTCCAGCAGACAGAGATCACAATACCATCTCCCGATATCGTAGATGTACCTTTCTTCATCAAGGTGAACATAAACGATGAAGAGAACATCATATTCGCCGAACATACCGACTCGGACAAGAACGGTAACTGGATCGCGGTCAGCGGCGGCGAAGCGGCCAAACTGCCAGCCCCGATCAGCTTCACCTACAACGGCAGCAATAAGACCACCTATATTTCAGGAGACAACAATGTCACCGTGACTGTGGGTGCTGATAATTACACCGACCACTCATTCGGTTATCCCTATGATTCCCACGACATGTTCACCAACGTCAGCGGCATGAACAATGTAGACCTCACATTCTACGGAACCCATGACTTCGCACACCTCGACGTGGATATATACATCACGCGCACCAGTCCCACACAGCTCAAGAACGTATTTGACAGTGTAGCACACGGGAATTCCACTGGTCTGCATGACCTTCTTGACTCCAGCGAAATCAAATTTATGGACCAGACCCTGAAGGGGAATGGTGACATTACTATCAACACTGGAGCCTTGGATGCCGGTGATTACGTGGCCCTGGTCCTTCTGGACGGATCACATCTCCCCAAGAACGACCTTGCGATCCTCTCAATGACAGCATTTGAGGTCCTTGACTATGACTGTGTGATCGATGCCACCACCGGTGTGGAAGCCAACAGCAGTTTCCGTATCGATATTGAGCTGCTTGATGCTCCCAACGGCACATACACCTATGGGGCCATGATGATCCACGAAGACCAGTACCGTGCTGAGCTCAGAATGGAGTTCAATGGCACCAAAGCCGGAATGGACCTGATGGCCAACAGTTACCAGATCATCGATGGTTATGCCATCGCCGGGATCGGACTGTCCAATATCAACCAGACCACCGCCCAGGAGTTCGTCAACACCTATATTGGAGCCAACAACGGCACGGTCTCGTTCAAGACCACCAATAGCACACATACCTCATTGCCTGTTGTGACAGACGACCTGCGAAAGGGGAACTATATACTGCTTATCGGAACCTACCACGCGGGAGAGAAACTCGTGGCCTTTGACCAGAGATGGGTCACAGTCCCACCCGGAGTGGAAGTGCCCGGGAAGGGCGGCTCCGGTGGCACAGGTGAACCTGGCATTGCTCCAGGCACCACTGGATCAAAACCATTGATAGGTGGCATTGCGACCATCGACGGGGATGTGATCATATCCATAGCGATCCCTGAAGGAGTGGGAAGCGTGGTCGTGAAGAACATAGGGGACAACCCGACCGATCTCCCCCTTGAAGCATATACATTTGTTAACATTGACACCGGTTCCAACAGCAAAAAGAACGGTATGATCACATTCAGGATCCCCAGTGGATGGCTTGAGGACAACGGTCTGGATACCAGTGATATTGCACTCTACCGATACGTCGGTGGAGAATGGGAAGAACTGCCCACCATCTGGGACGGTACAGTCAATGAATACGAGTATTTCACCGCCCGAACGGAGGGATTCTCATACTTCGCAATATCCACGGCCACTCCGGGAACAGCCCTGGAATCTGTGCCGGACCTACAGCCAGATACAACCGTACCGGATAGCACGGCAAACAGATCCAACCTCATCAATACCATTGTGGCATTGCTCTTGCCTGCACTTTTGGTGGGGCTCGTGGTCCTTACAAAGCGGTACGTCAGCAAACCCTGATAATATAAATACGGGGAGAGGATACCCATTTGAGACGGGTTTGACCAGACCGGGAGGTCATTGAGGGATCGTTCCCATCCGGCCACCGGGGTCACCGTGTGGAACAACGCGATCCTCATTCCGATCGCTGTGTAATCACCTCGGTACTCCAGTCACGTACACTGAGATGGCCGGTTCGAATGCCGGCTTTTTAAACAATACCAGAACCGTCAGGGAGGAGTGGTTCACTTCTCAAATATCATCCATATCAAACACAATAAATCCTTTTTCTCTGAGTGCATCCTTGCCTTCTATTTTTTTTGCGACAAGAGCAAAGTATTCGTTTCGTTCGTCGTTGTTCCACTGCACAAAACCTGCTTTAGCCATTAGATCGTTCAGGATGACAAATGCATTATTTTCACTGAGGTTCTTCCATTTACATTCTACAAAAGCGATATCCTTTGTACCATCGTTTAAGGCAATTATATCGATCTCATACGTATTTTTCCCTTTTGGAGCACCTTTTATCTTTCCCCATTGCCTGCCGATCCTGTTGAATGAGAATGGTAATTTCACATTTGTATCATGACTTTTGAACAGGTCTTTGATGATATTTTCAAATTCTGCACCAACAAATGTATCGAAATTCTTTTCAATTATTTTAAGCACTTTGTCACTATTGCCCGATTCGATCTCGCTTTTGTTAGGGTGGACAAACCTGAAATAGAATCTGAAGAAATTATCTTTTATGTAATATCTTGTCTTCTTGCTTCCTGTTCTTTCGGTTACGGGGTGTTCTTTGCCTATGAGTTCAAGTTTCATCAGGGTTCCAACATACTTTGGAAGGTCCTTTTGTGGTATCTTTGAGTAATCAGAGATCTCAACAAGGCGTGTCCTGCCTTTTGCGATCGATTCGAATATGGAGATGTAGAGGTAGTATTCTCTCAATTCTCCTTTCAATAATGTCTCCACTTCTTCATGCAGGAATTCACCTTTTGTCAGGATGTGTTTATTTATGTTCTCAAATGCGTCTTTTTGCGGGTCGAATTCAAGGATATATAACGGAACTCCGCCAAGAATACTGTAAAATTCAATGCCCGTTACAACATCGATCCCGTCATGGAACTGAGGTATATGGTGTGCTTTCAGCGGTTCAAGCATCCATTGTCCCGTCCGTCTTCCGTAAAGTGGTGATCTTTGAGAGAGTGTTCCCTCCACCATCATAGAAATAGATGAGCCACAGAGGATGAGCATTATGTCTTTACTTTTGAGAAATTCATCCCATATCACCTGAAAAACGGATGGTATTGTATCATCCCGCTCTATGAGATAGGAGAATTCATCTATTACAATGATATATTTTCTATCTGATGTGTTGCGAATGAGATATTTTGAAAGATCGTAGAAACTCTTCACATGTGGAACAACATCATCGAAGTGGTCGGCGGCTTTTTCGGCAAACCGTTCAAGATTTAGCAATGTTCCCCTTTTGTCACCAAGAAAATAAATGGAATCCTTGCCCTTGCAGAACTGCTTTATCAATTCGGTTTTCCCGACCCGCCTTCTACCATAAAGGATTATCAATTGAGAGCCTTGCGAGTTGTATTTGCTCTCAAGAAATTCAAGTTCTGTTTGCCTGTTAATAAACCGGTTCATAAAGATTATCTTGTCGATCCGGTTATTTATGGATTGCGGTCCGGGACAACGGTCATTGAATATTCCTGACACAGTCCAATTTTTATGTGATTCTGTAAATTGACTGACACTGACACTGACCTGTGAAATCTCCATTTCCCTCTGTCTGATTTAAATTGACAACGAACTAACACGAACTGGAACGAACTCTTTGAGGGGGGTGTTCTGCTTGTGTTCTGAAGTTTGTATGTTATTTCTGTAGCTTGGTTCAGGGTGAGCTGGAATGGAGTGGTACAAAAATTTGTCCGGAAACAGCCCATATTTATGAAAATGTAGTCACGGTGGGGG
>Ga0255382_10153_pt1 | contig 10674 bp, 10 predicted proteins | sample ANMaggSeSYBR01H9_FD_182101 | JGI IMG/M metagenome (GOLD analysis project Ga0255382, IMG submission 182101) | Sediment cell enrichment communities from methane seep in Santa Monica Basin, California, United Staets - ANME aggregate JGI... | ecosystem: Environmental > Aquatic > Marine > Cold seeps >... | reverse complement strand
CCCTTCTGAAACCAGGAATCAGGAATTAGAAGCAATTGAAGTCGGCAGGGAATAATACCTGAAGAAACAAAGGAATAGAAACAAAGAACTGCAGAGGCATTTCTTTTTCAATTGTTCATTGAAGTCAGGGGGTTTGAATTGTTCCAAAAAGGATAAGATTTTGCAATATAATATAAGGATATTTCACGTATTTTCCAGTTAGGTTTTTGTTGATCCCATATCCAAGAAATTGCAGAAGATAGGGGAGAATCACTGACTGGTTTTATATCCAATGTCACTGGTTGTTTGAAACTTCTAAATCACATCAGGGATAGAATTATAGAAGAAATGGTTATTTATAAATAAACCAAAAGGGAGAAACCTGTTGAATAATGATTGGACAGATATTACACCGGATGTAAATAGCAGTGCAGAGTTTTTTGAAATCGTGAACGATTTTGGGGATCCCTTGGAGTTAATTAGGGAAGCCATTTCTAATGCCATTGATTGGGAAGCAACATACATAAAAATTAAATTTGATGTTAAGAAAATCGATGGATACGATCGTTTAGTTGTTTATTTAGAAGACAATGGCGTCGGGATGCACAGAGATGTTTTGTCTAAAGCGTTTTGGGGATTAGGTCATAGCGAAGCCAGGAAATTTAAAGGGGATGGAAAAAAGAATATGATTGGCGAAAAGGGGCATGGAACCAAGATATACTTGCGGTCTGAAAAAGTTTTAGTAAAAACCAAATCTGATGATGGAATTTTTGAATCTGTCTGTGAAAGACCATACGCAGCTCTATCCGATAGTCGATTACATACGCCCAAAATTAGAAGAATACCCGAATTTCTAGGTGAACAAAAAACAGGTACCCAAATAACAATAATTGGATACAACGATAATGAACAATCAATTTTTACTCAGGAACGGGTTACCGATTATATTAATTGGTTTACCAAAGCTGGATCTATAGAAAAGATTTTTGAAATTAATGAAAATGAAGGCTTTGAAGTTCACCTACAATGCTTAGATATAGTGGATACAAACGAATATAAAATAATTAAATTTGGGCATTATTTTCCCGATGAAAGGGATGATATTGATCAGCTTATTGATGAAAAGGAATATGAAGCAGCAGAGTATTATGTGAAAAGGTTTATTTATAAAGGAGTACGATTAAAAGTAAATCCTAAAGTAACCTTTGACTTAATTGTCTCTGTGGAGGGCGATAGAATAAAAAGACATTACAATAAAATGATTCAAAATCGCACTCGTAAAGAAACGGGTAAATATAAAGTGTCTGATAGATACGGATTGTGGGTATGTAAAGACTATATCCCAATCATCCGTGTAAATGATTGGATTTCTGGGTTTGGTACGGGGAGCAACTCATTAACTATGGTTCATGGTTTTTTAAATTGCCAAAAGCTTAGTCTAACTGCAAATAGGGGAGCTATTTCTAATACAGATTCCAAAATACTGGACGAACTTAAAGAAAGAGTGCAGGAGATTTTTGATGAAATTGATATCAACCTCAAAAAAGATGGAATTTATCAATTAAGAAGTTGGCAAAAGGAAAGAAAGACGGTAAAACAAGAAGCTGCAGATTTCAAAGGTAGAATAAAATCTATAAAGAAGCGCAAAAAGTGTGAGAAAAATGGTCGAGTGTTTTTAGAACCACGAAATGAAGCAGAAACTTTTGGGTTATTCATATCTATATACTCAATATATCCAGAGAAATTCATTTTCGAACCGCTTGATTATAATACTTCAAGAGGTATTGATCTGATAGGACGTAATAAAACCACCAACCAAATAAGCGAAAGCGAATTTTGGTATGTGGAATTAAAGTTTATTTTAGGAAAAGATTTTAACCATGCTTTCAAACATTTGAGGTGGATTCTGTGTTGGGATTTTGCAAAGAACATATCCGATTCAGATGAATTTATTGGCGTCGAAGAAATAGATGTTAGATATCTTAAAAAAGAGAATTGTGATGATAATGACTTGCCAATATATTTTTTAGATAAAAGGAGAAGCGGTGGAAACCGGATTGAGATAATTCGATTAAAGGAATTTCTTAAATTGAACCTCGAGATGGACTTTGAGTGAATAATCAAAAGTGGGGCATATTCCTGCTGCCAATTGGCATTGTGTTGTTATTCAACCCTTCTGAAACCAAGAATCAGGAATTAGAAGCAATTGAAGTCGGTAGGGAATAAACTCTGCCAAAATCTATGGCAGGCTGTTTTTTGTATCTTGTAGAGGATTCACCAAAGGTGAAATCGTCGATCCTTTGGTTGAAATAATAATGTTTTTCACTCCTCCCTGTGCGCGAGATAGCCCATCTTCACCAGTGTTTCTGTGATCTCAGTTTCAGCATTCGGATGAATGCGGATCGTTTTCTCATTCAGGGATTCCAAAATCAATCTTGATGATTCACTTTTCTCTAATGCAGCCAACGCTTCAGGATTATTAAAGCGGACCAGTATTGCTGGTTGAAGGGTAACCTGTGTTCCTGATTGTTCCCAATTTTCAAGTGCCTGTGCGAAACCTTCAGGCAGCGGTGAACTCGACCAGCGTTCCAGCAGAGAGATGAATTGATTGGCTTTGAGTCCCTGGGATACAGCGCGTTTCAGGCTTCTGGGAGTAGCATGAAAATGATAGGTTTGTTCATGGTTTTCACCGGTCAACTTAACCCATTCGCAGAAGCGTGCAATTTGATAACGCAGCCAGCGAGGGGTCAAGAGCGGCATAGTAAGTGTGGCATCCATACTTACATTCAATTTTTGATCTTCTTCTGCAATAATTTCTGGCCCGTGTTCGCTCCATAGAGCCGGTATCCATGAAGAATTTCGAAAGGCGGTTGGTTCACCCCCTTCATTTTTGCCTGCCAGGTCTAAGAAACCCAGCCAGTGCAGGGGGCCTGTGATCATGTACCGTAAAAGAGCCCCATCAACTTCATACCAACTTGAGAAACCATGCAAAAGAGTATCTGTTTCTTTATCACGGATATACCAGCTATCGTAATTGCCGCCTGGGCGCTGAAAATCTGGTTCACGATTATGCATTGCTTCAATGAAGCTGTTTATATTCCACCATTGATTTTCAGATATTTCACTGAGGATTTCAAGGATTATTTGACGGGTGCCATGGGGTGTGTTTTCAATATTCTCTTCAATGTTCAGAGTTTCGATGAATTTGAGTTCATTGAGGCTTTTGCTGCGTATCCAATATTTCGCGAGAAGCCCAAGGGCTTCACCGCGCGAATGGGTGAGAAAATCACGTATTTTTTCTGACACAGGCTGGCGCTGGCTATCAAGCAGGTAAGCCGCATAGAGCAGCTCCCGTAAAAACGGCACCAACCCTCTGGGCCAATTATTGCGAAAGTGCTTCCACTGGTTCATTTCAAAGCCGACACGTAAGGCAGCTAGCATGTCACTGCTCTGGTCGACGATATTATCATTAGCAGGTATGGAAAAAGCGCTCTCCTCCGAGGTGGCGGGACGTCCCCAATGGGCGGGAGTGATGTTGCACAGAGAACTGAATGTTTCGATTAATTCTTCAGGAATGTAGGCGAATTCCTGTGCTTCGGGAGGAAGGTTAAAAAAGGCTTTACCGATCATGCAGCGATACCAGAGTATTTCAACGGCGGACGATGGAGACAGATCGGGGCGTTCACGGTCGCGTTTACCGGGGCCCATCGCACGCAGTGCACCGTGTTGACGTGTGAGCTGCGCCCAACTGATACGAGCTTCGTGTTCCAACAGCGATTGTATTGCTGCGCGTGCTTCTTCTGGCAAGGTTTGAAAGACAAGACGAATGTTTTCTGGCTTGCGCATTTCTTCAATCAGGATCGGTATTGCCGCCACGGCGTCTGGGGCTGTTAGTTCAATACCCCAGCTGTTAGCCACCATCCGTAAGAAGGCCAGATCATTCCCCTGCAAACATTGGTTTAGTTTCGGCATGCTTTTTTTTCCCTATTTAGGAATTGACATTAATTATGCAGGATGTATTTCATCTATGTTTGTGTATTTCTAAAATTCAGTTTAATTATAGGTGGTGATTCAATAAAAAATTTCTATGTACCTTTTTGGGTTTATGATAGACTAGTAATTGATACGTTTGCATTCTGCCCATTTTGTAATCATTGACTTATTTGAAATTATAACGGGTTTTTCTTCTCAAATGATGAGAATTGTATGGCATTAAAAGGCAATCTTTCCGATTTTCCCATTATCCAAATATTGAATCTGATAAATCTGGCGAAAAAGTCAGGTGGTTTGCTGATTCAAATTTCGGGGAAAGGCTCTATCATTCATTTTCAGAATGGCAAGTTAGTCTGTGCCCAATATGCGGATGAGGATAACAATCTTGTCGCCATTTTATATCGGAAGAAAAAGATCAGCCGAAAACAAAGCGAATTAATTCGCAAAAAAGCCGGTAAAATCACTGACAAGCAGCTGGGTTTGATGCTGGTTAATTCTGGGTACCTTTCTCAGGTATTAATACTACAATGTTTGAAGGACTACTACCTGAGTGTTGTACGTCGTTATTTAACTGAGACAAAGGGTACATTTGAATTTATTTCTACTCTAGAACCACCTCCCGACCGGATACCGGTTAGAATGGGCCTGGAAAATGTGATCATCGAGGGTACCCGGCAATTACATGAATCTGAAGTGCTGAAAGACGAGATTCCCAGTCTGGAAATGGCTGCAAAATTCAAGAAGCAGACGGGGGTTGATATCCAGAAATTGCAATTGAGTGTCCAGGAATGGAAGGTCGTGAAATTTATAACCCCAAAAAATTCATTTAAACAGATTGCACATGCGAATAATATGAATGATTTAGAGATTCGTCGTGTGATTTTAACGTTACTGCAAGCAGGAGTTATCGAAATGGTGCGTTCGGCAGATGCGCCAAAGATGGATGTCTCGACCGCGATCCCAAATACATCGAAGCAAGAGCAACGTTCGATCATTAATCGTCTGATCAATCGGCTGAAAACAGCGTAAGGATCAGAGGGGAAAATTTTATGCAAAATGTAAAAATCGTAGTCACAGGACCATTCAATGCGGGAAAGACCCAGTTTATAAGGTCGATCAGCGAAATTGATGTTGTAAACACTGAACGAAAAATCACTTCAAAAAGTGAGCAGGTCAAAGCACAGACAACAGTCGCGATGGATTTTGGACGAATAACGATTGACGACGAGTTGGTTCTATATATTTTTGGGACACCCGGTCAGCGCAGATTTGATTTTATGTGGGAAATCCTATCTGAAGGGATGCTTGGCTTTGTGGTGATGGTGGATTCAACCCGTGCAGAAACTTTTCGTGAAACCAGGAGAATCTTAGAAACGTTTCGCGCTTATGCGCCAACCCCTTATATTGTAGCGGCCAATAAGCAGGACCTGGATAATGCCTGGGAAATTGATGATTTACGAGTAGCCTTACGTCTCAATGACGGGGTTAAACTTTTACCATGCATCGCCAATGATAAAGAAACTGTCAAGAAAATATTAATCGAATTGCTTTACAGCATTCTGGAACTGATGGATTGAATTTCTTTTTAGAATCATCTTCAGGATGTAAATGAAGCAAATTCGTCGATTATGGATCATTCAGATGATGGGAGAAGGAATTGTCATCCATCATCACCAGCCAGCGACTGATGCGTTACGAAGTGATTGGTCATAGCCTACCACTGTTTTTAAATGAACACTAATTCTCCATTTAATGCATGGAAAGGAACTGAAGATGATGGAAAATCCTACTGATATTCACTTTATCGAATTGGTGAGGTATGGGTTTGCTGAAATTCTAGGAGAAACCTGGCTTCATGCGCATCCTATTAACGCTATTCAGGAACTATGTGTTGATGATGTGGTGAATAAGGGGATAGCGGAGAATGCTGCATATGGCATAGCGGTTCGGGCAGGGTGCAGCACTTTCAATCCATTTTGCTCGCAATATGGGTCGCAGATGGGGCTGTTGGAGGGAGCGTTCCAGCTTCAGCCTGTTCAGGCTAGGATTACCACCGGATTGACGAGGGTGATTCAGAAAATTAACGACCTGACAGGAATGGAGCTCACACATTACGAAACAGAATCCACTTTTGATATTATTCTTTCCTCCTCTTCACCGATGGTGAAACATTATTTCAGTGGTTTTTTCCAATCATTTTTTGATTGGGCCAGTAATGGAAAAACCTTTCTTTATCAACATTGCAAGGATTCAAACGGGCAGGCCGTGGTGTCTTTTAATACGAAACCAATGGAATTTTAAAATGGGGTCGAATAAACTGAATCGGAAATGTTTAACATTATTCATAAAAACGAAAGGGTTTATTGAGCCCTTCGATTCATGCCCGGCGCTACCCCCGCCAGGGTGAGGTTGTTGAAGAGTAATAGCCGGAAGAAGGGGGATGAATATCCCTGCCTTCAGTGGAAGGGCTGAACTTTGCAGCTGAGGAAATACGGATTATTGGAGTTCTGATCATAAACTTTCAATTCTTGATTAATCCCTGCATTTGGTCTACACTTAAGACGGTTGATTTACAAATCTACATCCCGTTGGGATGATGATCCTTTCAGGATATTGAACAAGGAGATTATTCGGTATGGAAAGAAGTATGATTGCTGAACTGGGGCAGAAAATTGACCAGACAGTGAAGGTTTCAGGCTGGCTGCAGGTATTGCGTGATCAAAAGAGCATGCAGTTTTTGGTGCTGCGTGACCGCACCGGGATGGTGCAGGTAGCACATTGGAAAAAAGGAAATCTGGAACTCGCGGAGCAAATTTCACTATTAGGCACCGAAAGCGCATTGACTGTTGTTGGCAAGGTTGTTGAAAACGCCGCTGTCAAACTGGGCGGTCTCGAAATTCAATTGGAAGAGCTGATCGTTGAAAATGCCGCAGAAATCCCGATGCCATTTGAACCCTACGGGGACACCTTGCCGAATACTGATTTCCGAATGGACTGGCGCTATCTTGACATGCGCCGTGCCGAACCGCAGTTAATCTTCAAGGTGCAAACTACGCTCGAAATGGCGGCACGTGAATTTTGGATCGAGAATGATTTCATGGAAATTCATTCTCCCAAGATCATGGGCACCCCCAGCGAAAGCGGCGCCGAATTGTTTGAGATGACCTATTTCGACCGTATTGCTTATCTGGCGCAGTCGCCACAATTCTATAAGCAGATGGGCATAGCGGCTGGTTTTGATCGTGTCTTTGAAATCGGACCGGTTTTCCGTGCTGATCCTTCTTTTACTTCGCGTCATATGACCGAATTCACCGGCCTTGATTTTGAAATGGCCTGGATTAATGATCACCACGATGTGATGGATTTCATCGAGCGCTGGCTGCATTATATTTATCAGCAGGTGAAAGACAAACACGGTGATGAGATTAATGAATTACTGGGTGTTGACCTTGTTGTTCCCGAAGTTCCCTTCCCCCGCATTTCGATGCTGGAAGCGATTGAGATTGTCAAAGAATCGGGCTATGAATTGCCGGTTGAAAAGGTGAATGACCTTGACCCGGGCGGGGAACGCGCGATTGCAAAGTATGTGAAGGAAAAATTTGGACATGACTTTGTGTTCATCACCGACTGGCCCATCAGCGCACGTCCTTTTTATCATATGCGCAAACCTGAGCAGCCTGAGCTGACACGCAGTTTTGATCTGTTGGCAAGCGGCCTTGAGATTTGCACAGGTGCACAGCGTGAACACCGTTATGATATGCTGATGAAGCAAGCACAGGAATTGGGTCTGAATACTGATCCGATGGTTCATTATCTCAGTTTCTTCAAGTACGGCTGTCCTCCGCATGGAGGCATGGGCATGGGTTTGTCCCGCTTGTTAATGGTGTTATTGGATTTGCAGAACATTCGAGAAGCAGTTTTCCTCTTCCGGGGGCCAAACCGTTTACATCCGTAATAAGAAAAAAAGGGCGCGATTCCATCAAGGTTGCGTCCTTTTTTTGGAAATAAAATTAATCAGGAGTAATGGACATGATTGTTGGAAAAAACCTTCGACTGCGGGCGCTGGAAAAAAAAGACTTGCCCAAGTTTGTTGAGTGGTTGAATGATCCAGAAGTGACGGAAAACCTGCTGATTAATCATCCGTTTTCGTTAGATTCCGAAGAACAATGGTATGAAGGTGTGATGAAATCGCCGATGTTCGAGCGTCCTCTTTGTATTGAGGTGCGTGAGGGCGAAGGTTGGAAGTTGATTGGCAATTTGTCTATCATGGATATCAACTGGCAATATCGCAATGCGGAGATGGGGATTGTGATCGGCGATAAAACCGAATGGGGTAAGGGCTATGGCACCCAGGCTATGCGGCTTTATATGGATCATCTTTTTAATCAACTGAATCTGCATCGAGTTTCTCTGCTTGTTTATGAAACCAATCCGGCAGGCATTCGCTGCTATGAGAAGGTTGGTTTTAAGCATGAGGGAACTTTGAGAGAAGCAATTTTTAAACATGGCCGTTATATTAATGTGTACGTGATGAGTGTTTTATCAACAGAATGGAAGAAACATTAAGGGAGAGTCTGAATAATGTCAAAAAAACGGATGAGACAACATTATGGCAAGATTAAGTTGTTTAGAGGCTCGGCCTCGCCCGAACTGTCGAATAAGATTGCCGATCATCTTGAGTTGGAATTGGAAGGTCATGAGTTGATCCAATTTCCAAACGAAAATTTATTTGTCAAGCTGGACAAAAGTGTTCGCGGGCAGGATTGTTATATGATTCAAACCACTTCCTCTCCCGTGCATGACAATTTGATGGAATTATTGATTTCTTTGCAGACTCTGCGCTTGGATTCAGCGGCTCGCGTTACAGCGGTCGTCCCCTATCTTTGTTATGCCCGTTCGGATAAAAAAGACCAGCCGCGTGTTCCAATCACTGCCCGGTTAGTGGCAGATATGATCAGCGCTGAAGCAGACCGGTATATGACCTTTGATCTGCATGCCGGACAGATTCAAGGTTTCTTCTCCATTCCTGGTGATGTATTATCGACATTTTCAATTCTGATTGAACACTTGAAACCGATGCTTCCTGATATGCATGAACCGGTGGTTGTGACGGCGGATCTTGGTTTTGCGAAAAAAGCCCGTAACTTTGCGGAAAAACTGGAAACACCGCTGGCTTTGATTGAAAAACGCCGTACTGGAAATGATGCTACAGCAACGGCAATGGGTTTGATCGGTGATATTAATGGTCATGATGTTATTCTGGTGGATGATGAAATCGACACAGGTGGCTCTATTGCGGAAGCTGTTCATCTCGGGAAGGAGTTTGGCGCCCGAGAAATTTATGTCATCTTTGTTCACGCAGTGCTTTCCGGTGATGCCGCAAAAAGATTGGCAGCGCTGCCTGTAAAAAAATTCATCTGCACAGACACCATTCCGATGAGCGAAGAAGACCAGGCAGTTTTTGGTGATCGTTTAACAATTCTGACGATTGCAGATCTGCTCGCTGAAGTGATTTTGCGTGCGAATGAAGGACGAAGTGTTGGCGCATTATTTGACGAGTAATTAAACGTCGTGTATTTGGGGTGTTTTTTTAAAAAAACTTGATTTGAGAGATTATGCCAGAACTTCCAGAAGTTGAGACCATAGTTCGATCATTGCGTGATGGGGGGCAGTTTGGGCCACCCATTCTTGGAAGGCGGATTACGGGGGCTGACGTATTTTGGAAACGCACCATCGCTGTACCAGAAGCGGATATTTTCTGCGCAGAGTTGGTCGGGCAGGAGGTTCTGTCGGTTGGACGGCGCGGAAAAAATATCCTCATTCATTTAAAGGATGCTGATTTGTTATTTCACCTGCGTATGAGTGGTGAACTTCGTGTTGAATCTATGTATAATGAAGATGGTTATGTAGCACCTTTTGCGCCGCATGACAGGGTAGTTCTTTCCTTTTCTGACGGCTTTCGTCTAGTTTTTAATAATCCTCGTAAGTTTGGACGTGCCTGGTTGGTGAAAAATGCGAAGGAGATTGTTGGACATCTGGGTCCTGAACCTTTCTCAGAAGTGTTGGATGCCCCTCGTTTTTTAGCTATGCTTCATAAGCACCATCGGCAGTTGAAACCACTTTTAATGAACCAGGCTTTTTTGGCTGGAATGGGAAATATCTACACCGATGAGGCTTTGTTTCTTGCCAGGCTTCATCCCAGAACATTGTCAAATATGCTCAACTTCAATGAAGCCAAGCGCCTGCTGGAGGCGATTCGTGAGGTTCTCGAAAAAGGAATTCGCGCTAATGGCGCCAGTATTGATTGGGTGTATCGAGGCGGGGAGTTTCAGAATGATTTCAATGTCTATCAACGTACTGGTGAAGCCTGTGTACAATGTGGAACAATGATTGAGAGATTAGTGGTTGGACAACGCGGTACCCACATTTGCCCGATTTGCCAATCTCTTTGTGAGTAAATAATGGTTGAACTTTCGATTCGAACAGTGATGATTTTCGTAGGTGTAATGATTCTGCTTGGGCTTGGTTTTTTGGGAATCATTGTTTTTATCTTGATTCGGCGATTGCAAAATCCTGAAAAAGAAAATCAGGAGTTTGCTATGAGTGGTTCAACCATTTCGAAACTGATTCAAAAGGCTGGAGATCTGCTTCAATCTAAGATGGGGCACGGCCTGAACACGGATCGTCGGAAAGATGATCAGG
>Ga0255382_10152_pt1 | contig 10680 bp, 6 predicted proteins | sample ANMaggSeSYBR01H9_FD_182101 | JGI IMG/M metagenome (GOLD analysis project Ga0255382, IMG submission 182101) | Sediment cell enrichment communities from methane seep in Santa Monica Basin, California, United Staets - ANME aggregate JGI... | ecosystem: Environmental > Aquatic > Marine > Cold seeps >... | reverse complement strand
TTCCGTGGGTAATGTCGGCTCGTCGTTAGTTGGGTTCAGTGTTGATACCACTGCACCTACAGTATCGATTGAATCACCCCAAGCCATAACATACGCTAACACCTCAGTCTCACTGGATGTTTCAGCTGATGAAACAATTTCACTTTGGCAGTATGATCTTGATGGAGCTGGAAATACCACATTCACTCCAAATACTACCTTATCAGGTCTTGCTGATGGATCTCATACAGTGATCGTGTACGCCACGGATGATGTTGGTAATGTCGGCTCATCCTCCGTCGGGTTCAGTGTTGATACCACACCCCCAAATAGTGTGACTTATCTTAATGTCTATGCAGTGGGATATTCTTGGATTGAATGGACATGGAGCAACCCTACGGATGATTTTGATCATGTTGAAGTGTACTTGAATGGTGAGTTTAAGTGTACCATCTCCACAGATGTTTACAATGCTACAGGGCTTAATGATGATACGGAGTACACGATCAGCCTCCGCACCGTTGATGCCTGGGGTAATGTCGATACTACATGGGTCAATGATACTGTTACCACTCTTGACCAGACCCCACCTGCGAGTATCACCAATCTGGAAGAATCAGAAGTGGCAGGCACATGGATCAGGTGGGTATGGGACCATCCAGTAGACCCTGACTTCAATCATACAATGTTGTACATGGACGGAGTTTTCAAGACAAACACGTCTAACAGTTACTACGACGCTACCGGACTTGATGATAATACCCAGTACGAGATCAGCACTCGTACGGTGGACACGTCAGGTAATATCAATACTACATGGATCAATGATACAGCAACCACGCTGGATATAACTGCACCAGCAAGTGTAATCAACCTGAATGAGTCCTTTGTGGGGGCAGAATGGATCAACTGGACGTGGACCTCTCCGATAGATATGGATTTCAATCATACGATGGTGTATGTGGATAATGTGTTCAAGACCAATGTCAGTAACTCCAGCAATTACTACAATGCAACAGGAATGGCTGATGATACCGAGTACGAGATCAGTACCCGTACTGTAGATACTTCCGGTAATATCAACACAACATGGATCAATGATACAGCAACCACTCTGGATGCTACATCACCAACGGTGATCATCGATTTACCAAGGGACGTTATCTATGCTACCTCTACATTAGACCTCATGGTGTCGGCAAATGAGAACATATCGATCTGGCAGTATAATTTGGATAATAGTGGCAACAAGAGTTTCACCACAACCACTCTTATCTCAGCAGACACTATGCTTTCAAACCTGTCTGACAGTGTACACAGCGTTATCGTGTATGCTACGGATATGTCAGGTAATGTTGGATATTCCACGACCAATTTTACTGTAGATTCAACGGCACCCACTGTTGTGATCGAATCGCCAAGCAACATAGTCTATGCCAGCAACTCAGTTAATTTCAATGTATCGGCAAATGAAGACATATTAACCTGGAACTATAGTCTGGATAATGGTGTTAACGAGAATTTTACCACAATAGATCCTCGTTCAGCAAGTATCCGATTCTCTGGTTTGTCTGATGGTCCTCATCAGGTGATCGTGTACGCCATTAATGCAGCAAACACCTTAGGTTCCAACTCGACAAACTTCATTGTGGACACTATCGCACCCACGATCACTGTTAATGGACCGATCGATGGTCAGAATTATGCTATCGATAAAGTCCCCCTGAGTGTATATGCAGATGAAAATGTGAATACGTGGTGGTATAGTATCAACGGATCTCAAAATTTAAACTTCGCGAGCAATACACCAAGTGTTGATACAATCCTTCCGACTTTGCCCGACGGTGCACATAATATTATTATCTATGCTAATGACAGTGCAGGTAATATCGGTTCATCAACATTGATCAATTTCAATATTGATACAACCCCCCCGGCAAATGTGACTAACCTTATCCAATCAAATAAAGACTACACGTGGATCTACTGGACCTGGAATAATCCGATAGACCCTGACTTCGATCATGCAATGATCTACTTTGATGGAGTATTCCAGACAAACACCTCATCCAATTATTACAATGCCACAGGTCTGTCTGATAATACGACCCATGAGATCAGTATCCGCACTGTGGATGTTATTGGTAACATTAATCAGACATGGATCAATGATACGGCAACAACACGCAAGATCACTGATAACACAGATCCAGTGATCCTCAGTGTGACACTTAATCAATACAAGCCATACGTAGGGGACTCGATTCTTGTTACTGTCAATGCGACTGATAATACTGATGTAGTAAGTGTCACTGCAGATGGGGTCAATTTGGTGTTCAAAGGTAATGACATCTGGAAAGGATCCATCATAGCACAGGAAGGGGTTCGCAGTGTTGATGTTGTTGCAAAAGATGCCGTAGGTAACAGCGTATCGGACAGTTCCGCTACTTATACAACCGTTTCATCTGATAATAGCGATGATGATGGAGGTAGCTCTGGAGGCGGTGGTGGAGGAGCATCCATGACCAGCGGTGAGGACTACGATAATATTGAGCTCAAGGATGTTGAAATGCGATTTGCTGCAAAAGACGTTGAGGTATATTATGACTTCACGCCAGAGGGGAATCCCATCGATTACATTAATTTAACAGCGGATATTAATGTCGGGCAGGTCAAAGCGATCGTTGAGGTGCTCAAAGACACCTCTTCTCTAGTGTCAGAACCACCGGATTCAAGAGTATATAAAAATCTGAATATCTGGGTCGGAGATAAGATGTTCAAGAAATACCTTGTATCCGCCAAAATTGTATTTAAGGTAGAGAAATCATGGATCACAGATAACCATATTTCGATGTACTCAATAAGGATGGCAGTATATCGTGATAATCAGTGGTCCAGTCTCACCACCCAAAAAACCGGTGAGGATGAGGACTATATCTACTACGAGGTTACCACTTCAGACGAGATATTCTCACCCTTTGCTATAATCGAATATATGGGCGAGGATGGTCAGCCATCATCTGCTCAATCTACCCCGTCGTTCCAGGAAGGAAGTTCTACATCCACAACTTTACCATCTACATCCACAACTCAAGCATCCACGACTGGATCATCGGCAACCGAAGAAGGTGAAGGAAATGAATCTGCATCCACAGCTATCAACACATCTTCAATATTGGTCGTAATAGCAATATGCCTGCTATCAGGTGCGTATTTTGCTTTTACTAAGGATTATCATCTCTACCTGAAGAATATGGTCACAGGGATCTCGGTAGGCACAACCAAGAACAGTGCTGATAAATCCACAATATCCAAACAATATGTAGATGAAGACAGTGCGCTGGAAAAAGCGGAGTCAGATCCAGTCGATCTGAAGACAGATGAATCTACAATGTCGGATAATGTGAATAAGGCCGATATGCACGACACTCAGCAGACAGATGTAGACATGCAGGAAAAGCTCGATAAGTTGAAAAAAGCAGGAATCATTTCAAATATTAATGAGAACGAAAATAAGAGAGATCGGTGAACTACCACTCTTTGGAATGAATGGTATCCTTAAATTTCGATAAAGAACAGAAGATAAATAGCAACGATCTTAGGCATACGTAAATTGATATGCGGATCAGCTATTTCTAATGTGGATCATTTATTTGCGTTCAGATCATAGATTATATTCTCGATCCTGTTTCGGTCAGAAATATCATAGAATACGATCAGTACTCCAATCAGAGCACCAGATTCATTCTTAATAGAGGAACCAATTATATCCACGGGTATTCTGGCATTGTTCTTGGTGACCAGAAAAGTCCCACTTTCCAGGCCGAAGAACATACCTTCCCGGATCACTTTTTCTACGGGATTTTCTACCTTAACACCACTTTCTTCACTTTCTATTTTAAATATATTCTGAAGAGGTTGGCCCAGTACTTCGTCTTCACTCCACCCCATCAGTGCCGTTGCGAATGGGTTGATAAGCTTGATATTACCGGATTCATCGGTAGCGATTACCGCATCTGCTATACTGTTGAGTACTGCCTCAAGCCACTGTTTGCTCTCCTTTACCTGCTTGTCCATTTTGTACTTATAGAGGGCTATCTCAATATTGGTCCGCAGTTCCGTTTCTTCGAAAGGCTTTAGGATATAACCGAACGGCTCGGTCAACTTTGCTCTTTGCATAATGCTGTCATCAGCATAGGCAGTAATATACACGACTGGAATATCATAGTTATGATGTATCTCTTGAGCAGCTTCCACACCATCCATTCCCTCTCTTAACATAATATCCATTAATACAAGGTCCGGCAAGTTCTTTTCATCAGCTTTTAATTTATCAAGTGCTTCCTTGCCACTGTAAGCGGGAATGATTTCATAATCTAGCGATAAATAGGCACCTAACAATTCCACATTATCTGGCTCGTCATCAACAACAAGTATCTTGATCTTATCACTTTCAGCCATATTAGCACCTAATTCAATAATAATTATTAAAATCTGTAATAAATATAATGCTATATTGTCCTTTATAATTAAATAGATTTGTCGTCTATATACTTATTTTTATCGATTCTCACATTTCCCCATCTATGTTTTTACCATACAGTTATTTCCCTAGCATAGTAATCATCATAAATTATATAAAGTTGTTTGTGCCACGATCCGGCACATGGATTAGAAGTTTTCGATATGGGATCGATCATCAACCCACAACATTAACATTCTTGATCCGGATGGATGGTGTCACCATACCTCCAGCTTTCTTAACATCATATCCTGCACCTGTGACATTCTTGAGCATCTCAAATATATTCCCTGAGATCATTAGAGACTTTATTGGTTTATCGATCTGACCATCTTTGATCGTAAATGCATTTCTTGCCTCAACCGAAAAATCTCCTGAGATAGAGTTTGCTGTATGGGCACCGATCACCGTATTAACGAACACTCCTCCATCGGTATCAGAGATAATATCACTTGGTGGATACTCTATAATGAAGTTCCTGGTTCCTACCGATGGATTGGACACATATGAATTACGTACGGCATTCCCCGTGCTGTTGACGTTGTCCTTCCCGGCTGTATAACTATCATACAGGTACGAATCAAGTACTCCATTCCCAACTACTGTTGTACGTTGAGAAGGTGTACCCTCCTCATCGGATACTGATGTTTCGATACCACCTGATAAGGTCCCATCATCCACTAATGTCAGTTCGGGCACAGTGAGTTCTTCACCCAATTTTCCAATCAGACTGGAACGTCCTTTCTGAACATTATCAGCATCAATGGAAGGCAGAAACGTGCTTTCCAGAATATCCGAAAATGCAAATGGATGGAATATCACATTCGTCCGATGTGTTTCTATGGGGATACCATTTATCGATGCTAATGCCAGATCTGCAGCATTTCTTCCGATTGCGGAGAAATCAATATCAAGATTACGGGAAATACTATAATCGTAGGCTGTAGATATGTTATCTCCGGTAGTGATCACATCCACAAAACCGGATACTGCTGTACCATGATCTTCGATCTCCACACCATTGGTATTAAGTATCAATTGATTTCCAACAGAGCGTGAGAATGATCCGGATGTCACAATTATATCAGGGATCGATGTCGCACCCTCGATCATTTGTTGTGTTAGATCTATACATTCGCCAAGTCCAATATTGTTGATCTGATCACTGAATACATTGGACACATCTGGATAATCCGAGTTCGATGGTAATGATGACCAATCAGGATCACTTTCCCTTACCCTGGCAGATTTCACTGCTGTCCTTACAACATCATCAATACGACTGATAATGTTTGTACTGGCATAACCTAAGGCTCCGTTGATCGCAATACGTATTCCTATGCCTTCTGATACAAGTTCCTTTGCGCCCTCGATCGTATTTTTCCGGACGTTTGCACTTGTCAACTTGCTGCTTGAGAAATAGAACTCTGCTTCATCAGCACCACATTTTTCGGCAAGTTTCAGTGATCTTGTGGCTACATCATATATGTCTGACATATCATGAACCTCCCACAAGTGCTTTTGAGATCGATATATGTGGTGAACCATCCGACACAGGAACAAGTTGTCCACTCTTACCACATCGGCCAGAGTTCATCTTGAGATCGTTACCTACCATTGTTACATTATTCAGTATTTCGAGGGTCTGGCCTGACAGGGATACATCCCGTAGCAATGCACCAATCTCACCATTTTCGATCATGTAGCCCTTTTCCGCATTGAACTGAAAGACTCCTTCTCCGGTATTGACCTGTCCCCCACGAGAGCCGATAAGGTACATCCCATTACCGATCACTTCTAACATCTCTTCAAATTCCGCATCGCCATTATCGATATAGGTGTTACTCATCCTTACCACCGGCATCGAATATCCCTGTGCTCGGCTGTGCCCGGCAATTCCTCCAAGATGTGCTGCTGTCTCCCTTGAATGCAAATATGAATTGAGAACACCATCTTCTATGATCGTAGTCTTTCTAGCTTCCATTCCTTCACTATCAAATGGGAAATAACCATACTCATGTAGTGTCGGATCATCGATAATGTTGATCATTGGAGATGCTATCTGCTCTCCAATTTTATTTTCCAGAATAGAACTACCCTCAAGTACAAGATCAGCTTCAGAAGCATGTCCCACAGCTTCATGTGCAAATACTCCGGCTAGTTCGGGATCCAATATCACTGGCAGGCTTCCTCCTTTTGGAGCACTCGCATTGAGAAGTTCTACAGCTGTGTTTCCTGCAGATCTCGCAAGTTCGAAAACATCATGTTTGTCAAATAGCTCATACCCACAGACTCCAAACCGACTTTCTCTTCCGGCCTGATATACGCCATTCTCTGTAGCAATGGATGTTACTGCAAATCCAATTCGTGTTAGTTCATATTCACATTCGATACCTTCAGAACTCATATATTGCAACTTCACCGAGGATTCTGAATAGACCGCTGAAGTACTGTTAACTCCCTCCACTCTTGCATGCTGATCGAGATCCTTCAGTAGTTGTACTTTTTCTTCAATGGATATATCTGCCGGATCGATCGCAACTACTGGTAGATCAGTTATTGCAGGAGGAGGCGCAGGTATCAGAGAAATCTTTTCCTGTGATGCTTTTGTATCCATTCCTTTTGCCAGCTCGGATGCTGAAGCGATGGTACTCTGAAGGTCAAAGTCCCCCTCTGCTGATGTGAACCCCCATGAACCCCCACAGAGTGCACGGACACCACAACCCCGGGTATAGTTCGTGGAAATCTCTTCGATCTTACCATTATCAAGGACGATCGATGTGATCGTGCCATCAATGATCCTTGCATCATAAAAATCCACTTCTGACATTATTGAGTTCCTGTGATAGGTTGTTTTATATTCGGTACCGTATTGACGGGATCGGACAGTTCCACATCTAGTTTCTCAGTAATATGTTCAAATTTTTTAATTATAGCTCTTTTACCACTGCCTATCAGACTGTGTTCTATCACTTCAGTGATCGTGGAAACCGGAATGATCTCCACTTTGTCCTTATACATTTCCTCGATCAGCACATCAGCCTCATTTGCTTTCGGAATGATGATCCTTTCTATTCCTGCCTGAGCTGCAGCCTCTATCTTATATGTAACACCACCTACCGGCAGTACATCGCCTCTCACCGAAAGAGATCCCGTCATGGCCACCTTTTGGTCGATCGGTATATTCTCCAGTGCAGATATTATGGCGGTAGCTATCGATATAGATGCGCTGTCTCCTTCTACTCCTTCATAGGTTCCGATGAATTGGATATGTATGTCCTGATTAATAATATCCTCTCCAGTGAGCTTCTTGATCACAGCAGATACATTCTGTACAGCCTCTTTCGCTATATCCTTGAGCATACCTGTTGCTATTACACGTCCTTCAGCATGTGACTGTGAAGGTGTTACTTCTGCCATGATAGGAAGCATGATCCCTGAATCTCCGCCCATAACAGCAAGACCATTCACCTTTCCGACAGCAGCTCCTGCTTTGGCAAATAACTGATAATCTTTACGCCTTTCCAGATAACTATCTGCAAGCTGCTGTTCGATCGATCGTGCCATCCTTTTTGACTTCAGAACATGCTCTGATGTTACAATAGATGCATTTTCTGCATGGGCAATGTCACCTGCTGCCCTGACCAATCCACCGAGATCACGAAGTTTTAAGGTCAGATGGCCTTTTCTTCCAGCTCGTCTTCTTGCTTCTCGTATGATCTCATCTACAGCGGATTTGTCAAATTGTGGTATGCGGCCGTCCCGCATGACCTCCTGTGCAATGAAACGTAACAGATATTCACGATTCTCGTGAGTATCTTTCATAGAATCCCGCATGTATACTTCATACCCATAACCTTTGATACGTGATCGGAGTGCAGGATGCATTTTTTCCAAAGCATCCAGATTACCGGCAGCCACCATGATAAAATCACATGGGACCGGTTCCGTCTTGACAAGTGCACCTGAGCTTCGTTCTGACTGGCCGGTTATCGCATATTCCTTTTCCTGAAGGGCGGTTAGGAGACTCTGCTGCGATTCGATCCGCAGGGTATTAATCTCATCAATGAACAGTACACCCCTGTGTGATTTATGGATGTCTCCACTCTCCACCCTGTCGTGTGCTGGCGTTTCAAGTCCTCCTGACTGGAACGGATCATGTCTTACATCTCCTAAAAGCGCACCTGCATGAGTACCTGTTGCATCGATATAAGGGGCATTTTCTTTTTGATAATTGGAAACGGCTAATTTTGGAATCATTAATTCTTCTTTTGGCATGAACTGTCTTGTCAGCATGAGGATCATGATCACTGCAATGATACCCCACAGAAGTTGTCCCACATAGAAGGAATACATAACGATCCCCATCACAAGTAACATCATCAACATGTTACGTGACTGGGATTTCTTCTGGGCCTCCATCTTATGGGCCATCACGATCTCCCTGCCCTTTCCTGCAGGAACCGTCCTGATCTTTGGATTATTATTATCCTCTGGATTAGGATACACAAGTATGTCCTGAAGTTCTTCTTTAGGAAGAAGTTCCGCCATTGCTTTTGCAAGCATGGATTTTCCTGTTCCGGGAGTACCTATCATCATCACATGCCGTCGTTGACCGGCAGCTTTTTTCACCACCTCTACAGCATGTTCTTGTCCGATGATCTGATCGATCAGTTTTTCTGGTACAACAATTGATTTTGTCGTCTCAAAATTCTCATCGTACAGCTCCTTCTCGTCATTAGAAGTTATTTCCTCTTCCATGGTTAGCTCACATTTTAGTTATAATAATATGTAAATTCATCATCAACACGGGCAAATAATATCTAAAACATTTTTTGTATGACTGATGAACAGGTAGTATAAAGGCATCGTTATAGATATACTTAACCACACAGTAGTCTTATTTCACCTTCGGATTAATGCTTTCAACATATTCACAAATATATCAATTTATCCCCGGATGACTACATCATTCAACTATGTTATCGTCATGTTTATTAGTGGTCTGAATATATTGTATATGGGAGTTATCAATGAAATTCAAAAATTATTTGATAATAGGGATTCTGATCATTACTTTGTCCACTACGATACTGTTCAGTGGATATACATCTACTATTAACAAGGATGCCGTTTCACCTTTTATTGGGTTCGATGATGCTACTATAATGTCAGTGATACTACCAATTGTTCTAATTACCCTGATCACAATCTCTATTATTTATGTCAGAAATCGAACTCGATCGAATGATGAATAATGAATGATGGTGTCATTTCTAACCAATATATTTATAGCATAAGTGTAGATATTCCATATAAGTGATATATATGGAACGAGTATCCACAGGCATAGATAAACTGGATGGTCATATAGGTGGGGGATATCCAAAAAACAGAGGGATCCTGATCACAGGGACTCCTGGTTCTGGAAAGACGATCTTAGGACTGCATGCTATCAATCAGGCATGTATCGATAAGAAAAAATGTGTGATAATTGCAACTGAAGAGACCTCGGAAGATATTATCGATCAAGCCGAGATGTTCGGGTTTGATTTTAATTCATATGTCGATGATGGTTTGCTTGATATCTCAAATGTACTTGAGATCAGGACCAATGATGTTGTACGGGCATCTGAGTTTGCAAAGGGTTTAAGTTTGAATGAGATCGACATGATAGGTCTCGTACAGATGATCTCGGAGGATGCCGATCTTGTGGTCATTGATAACATCGGAGTATATTCTATTGGATTGTCGTCCAGAGAGTTCAGAGACAGGTTTGATACTCTAAATCTCCTTCTGAACAGGCAGAACTTTACTACGCTATATATTATGGATGAGGCAGCCTATGAATTGACAAACAAGATCGCTGATTATTCGACATATGGTTGCATAAAACTGATGGTTAAGGAAAATCCATATACCGAAAAGTTCGAGCGTTTCATACATATCTCCAAAATGAGACGTACTGCTCTCACGCTGGATATGACCACATTTGATATCACTTCAGAAGGTATCAAAATACAACGTGCAAAATCGAAAGAAATTGAAGATATTGGTATATAATGCCTATAAATGTCAGATTCTTATTTTCAGCACGGACAGAATTAAATGCTGCGTGATCATTTGGTGTAACTGTGGATAAAGATAAAGGACCAACGATTCTGGTCGTGGACGACGAT
>Ga0255382_10151_pt1 | contig 10688 bp, 6 predicted proteins | sample ANMaggSeSYBR01H9_FD_182101 | JGI IMG/M metagenome (GOLD analysis project Ga0255382, IMG submission 182101) | Sediment cell enrichment communities from methane seep in Santa Monica Basin, California, United Staets - ANME aggregate JGI... | ecosystem: Environmental > Aquatic > Marine > Cold seeps >... | reverse complement strand
CTGGAAGACCTGCCGGCTATCAATAACATCTACAACCAGGCTGTTCGCCAGAGCTTTTGTACCGCCCACCTGGAGCATGTGAGCATGGAAGACCGAAAACTTTGGTTCAGGGCTCACGACCAGGTCCGTTATCCGGTATTTGTGGCAGTGGATAAAGAGAAGCTTGCTGGGTGGGCTTCCCTGGGGCCTTACCGGGAAGACCGGCAGGCTCTGGCACATGTGGCAGAATTGAGTTATTATGTGGAGAATTGTTATTGTTGTAAGTGTCATCTTTATCCTTGGTCTGGCCTATGGACTGATGCAATTTTTGAAGTCCATGAAAGAGGAACCCCCCGTGCGACAGACTATTGAGTCGCGTCGTTATGTGAGAGTGGAACCTGTAAAATACAGCAGCATCGCCTCCTCGGTATCAAAAGAGGGCAGGCTTTCTTCTGTTGCCGAAGTGGATATTGTTGCCGAAGCTTCAGGAAAAATTGAAGCGGGAAATGTAACATTGAAAAAAGGGGCAAGCTTTTCCAAAGGGGATGTCCTCTTTGTGGTCTATCCCGATGAGGCGATCCTCTCGCTGAAGGCCCGCAAAAGCCAGTACCAGAATACCCTAGCAAGTATTATTCCCGATCTGGTAATCGATTTTCCCAATGCCGAAGAGGCCTTCAGTCAGTTTTTCTCCTCCATTAATGTTGAAAAACCCTTGCCTCCCATGCCGGAGATCAAGGACGATAAATTGAAGATTTTCCTGTCAAGCAGAAATGTGATCAGCGAATACTATAATATTGAACGCGATGAGCTGCAGCTGAAACGACGTACCGTCAGGGCTCCATTTAATGGCACCTTCAAGGATGTATATATGGAACTGGGGGCCTATACCAACACCGGCGGCAGGGTAGCCCGAGCCATTCGTACCGACCACCTGGAACTGGAAGTAGCTGTGCAGCGCGCCGATGCTGTCTGGATCAAAAAAGGGGATCCGGTAACTGTAACTTCAGAGAATTCATTCACCTGGAAGGGAAAGGTGATCCGCAAGAGCCAGTTTGTGGATGAAAATACCCAGTCGCAAACTATGTTTATCAGCCTTCCCTATAACCACCAGCAACCCTTGCTGGCAGGGGAGTACCTGGTAGCCCATTTCCCGGTAAGGGCCATTGAAGGGGTTATGGAGATTCCAAGAAATTCTGTATTTAACTCCGATGAGGTATTTGTAGCCCGTTCCGGCCGGCTTGCCAAAGAGAAAATAAATGTGGTCAAGCTCAATGAAAGCACTCTTCTCTTCAATGGTCTTACTGAAGGAGATTCTGTGGTGGTGCAGCAACTAATCAACGTTTCTGAAGGAACCCTGGTGCAGGTGGACAAAGAAGCAGCACAACAAATGGGACCAGGTGGTCTCGGCGGAACTCCTCAAGGCCCCCCTGCCGGTAAGCCCGGTGCCGGAGAAAATAAAAAAGAGCAGTCAGCCAATAAGTCCAATAATAAATAAGACCGGAGATGAGGAAGATTATAGAGCGTTTTGTAGAGTACCCGGTCTATGCCAACATGATCATCGTCGTGCTGATTATTGCAGGCGGACTCAGTTTGGCTAATATGAAGAAGTCGTTCTTCCCGGAAACCGAAAGTCGTTATTTATCTGTTTCTGTGTTTTACCCTGGAGCTTCACCTGTGGAGATGGAAGAGGGGGTTACCTCACGTATTGAAGAGGCAATACGGGGATTGATTGGGATCAAGGAAATCACCTCCACTTCGGTTGAGAATATGGCTTCTGTCTCCATTGAAACCACTGGAGAGTACCCAATAAACGAAGTGCTGCAGGAGGTAAAGAATGCGGTGGATGGTATCTCTTCACTCCCATCGGCAGCAGAGCGGCCCATTGTTTCAAAAAGGAGATCGCGTGCCGGTGCCATCAGTCTTGAACTGGTTCCGGTGGACGGAAACGAAATGGACCTGATGACCCTGAAGGAGCATGCTCAGCGTATTGAAGAGGATTTTTTCAACTCAGGGGTGATGAGTCAGATCTCCCTCTCAGGTTATCCTCAACTGGAGATATCGGTGGAGATCAAGGAGGAGGAACTCCTGAGGTACAATATCACTTTTTCTCAGGTTGTAAGGGCTATTCAGAACAATAACCGGGATGTGTCGGGGGGGGAGATCAAATCGGAGGAGGAGGAGTTCCTGATCCGTCTACGTTCCCGAAGTGCCGATCCAAATAAGATCGGAAACATCACCCTCATGGGCCAGACCGATGGGGGCTTCATCCTGATCCGGGATGTCGCCGAGGTGAAGATGAAATTTGCAGACTCTCCCAACAGGCAGTGGACCAATGGAAAACCCTCCGTATCGATCAGTGTGCAAAAACTGCCTGAAGAGGACCTGGATGCGATTAACGAATATACCCAAATCTACATTGAAGAGTTTAACAATAAAAACCTGGGTGTTGAGCTCATTGTCTCCAGGGCATTTCTGGAAATCCTCCAGAGCCGCCTCCAACTGCTTACCAAAAATGGTATGCTTGGCCTCTTCCTGGTGGTTATTGCTCTATCGCTGTTTCTTAGTTTCCGGCTTTCCATTTGGGTCTCTGTTGGGATTCCCCTCAGTTTCCTGGGGATGTTTATCATTGCCAGGTTCTTTGGGGTAACCATTAACCTGCAATCGCTCTTTGGAATGATCCTGGTGATTGGAATCCTGGTGGACGATGGCATTGTGATTGCTGAAAATATCTATCTCCATTTTGAAAAAGGCAAGACCCCCATGCATGCGGCCGTGGATGGAACCATGGAGGTGGCCCCTGCGGTATTGACCTCTGTGGCCACTACCATTGTTGCTTTCTCACCCCTACTCTTTCTTGCAGGAACAAGAATGGAAATGATGATGCAGGTGGCCATTGTGGTAATTGCCGCACTTGGAATCTCCCTGGTTGAAGCATTCCTGGTCCTTCCTGCTCACCTGGGAAATGAAAAGACACTAAACCGGAAAAGCCTGGAGGCAAAGAAGCATGGGTTAAGGAAATACACTGAAGGATTCATGAATTGGCTTCGCGACCGGATCTATCAACACTTCCTCAATTGGCTGGTCAAATGGAGATACATAGCGCTTAGTTTTCCCATTGCCCTGGTGCTGATTACCATAGGACTCTTTATGGGGGGGCATATCCGCAATACCTTCTTCCCCATGGTCGACTTCGACCAGTTTACCCTGAATGTGGCTTTTACACCAGGCGACGGGGAGAAGCAGACTCTGGAGTTCCTGGATCGATTTGAAGCAGTCATCTGGGAAGTCAATGATGAAATCGTAGAAGAGATGGGGCTGGATCAGAATATTATTGAACGGACCAGCAAGCGCCTGGGAAGTTCCTTTAGCGGACAGGAGCGTGGTGCCCATGCCGGAAGCATCAATGTATACCCGATCGACCTGGAGGGATATGATATTTCGGGCCGGGACATTTCCACACGTATTTCAAGAAAAATTGGGAAGGTGCCTGAGGCCAGCAAATTCACAGTGGGGGGCCGCAACAGGTGGGGATCTCCTGTCTCTATCGGTTTGATGTCCAAAAACCTTCAGGAGCTGGAAGAGGCCAAAGAGTATATGATTGCCCGTCTCAACGAGATGCCTCAGTTAAAGGATATAAATGAAAACATTGCACTGGGTAAACAGGAAATCCGGCTCGATCTGAAACCCCGGGCTTACTTCCTGGGACTTGACGAAGCTTCCATTGCAAGCCAGGTTAGGCAAGGATTTTACGGTGCCCAGGCACAACGTCTGCAAGTAGGGCGTGATGAACTCCGGGTATGGGTTCGTTATCCCAAGTCGGACCGGACCACCCTGGGACAACTGGAGGAGATGAAGATTAAAACAGCACAGGGTGTCTATCCACTCTCGGAACTGGCCGATTATCATATGGAGAGGGGGCCGGTGGCCATCAACCGCTTCAACGGATCACGCGAGATCAGGGTGGAGGCAGAAACCATAGATCCGCTGGCATCTGTTCCCGAGATCCTGGACCAGATAGAAGTAGAAATCATGCCCGAACTGAAAGCCCAATTTGCAGGAATACGCTATATCTACCAGGGCCAGCAAAAATATAGTAACGAAGCCATGGGCCAGGCTGGAAAGTCCTATTTGTTAGCCTTTATGGTGATCTTTTTGCTATTGGTGATGCACTTCAAGAGTGTGCCTAAAGCATTTATCATCATCCTGATGATCCCTATCTCGCTGCTGGGTGTAGCATGGGGGCACGGTCTGCACGGTCAGCCTCTCTCCATGATGAGCCTGTGGGGAGCCGTGGCACTTACAGGAGTAATTATCAACGATGCCATTGTATTTTATGCTAAATTTGACCGATTGCTGATCGAGGGTGTCAAGGTATCGGATGCCGTCAAGGAGGCTGGAAAAGTAAGGCTGAGACCCATTATCCTTACCTCCATCACCACCTCCGTCGGATTGTTTCCCATGCTGTTCGAAAGGAGCGTTCAGGCCCAGTTCCTGATCCCCATGGCCATCAGTCTGGCCTATGGTGTAGCCCTGGGAACTATTTTTATCCTGATCTTTTTCCCGGTACTGATCATGCTTCTGAACGATGCCCGGGTCTATGTCCGCTACCTCTGGACCGGGGTAAAGCCAACACCTGAAGAGGTGGAGACCGCCGTTATCCAGGAAAAAAGAAAGCTGAAGTTTGAAAGAAACCGCGGCAGAAATGAAATAGCCATTGAAGAATAACCATCGAATATGAGACCATTGAAAAAATCTATATTTATCCTCCTGGGCATCCTATTATTTGCACAAGCTGTAAAAGGACAAGAAGAGCTGACACTCTCATCTGCCCTGAAACTGGCCCTGAAAAACAATTACGGACTGATCATTTCGCGGGCCGACCTGCAGGTGGCTGAGATCAATAACAATTGGGGTACCGCGGGTCGCTATCCAACCATTGGTTTTGATGCCTCCGATAACAACAACTATGAACTGAACAGCAGCGAATATACCAACCGGCTCTCGGCAGGAATAGGCCTGAACTGGTTGCTGTTTGACGGATTCAGGGTCAAGTTTACCAAATCCAGGCTGGAGAATATGGAGGATCTCACTTCGGGACAGCTGGCGGTGCAGGTGGAAACGACCATTCAAGAAATCGTTCTGGTCTATTACAGTGTGCTTTTACAGAAGGAGCAGCTCATAGTTCTCGAAACAGTGATGCAGCTCTCTGATGACCGTTACCAGTATGAACTGAAAAAACAGTCCCTGGGCGGCTCGGTCACTTACAATGTACTCCAGGCAAAGAATGTGTACCTGACCGACAAGGCCAACTTTATGAACCAGGAGATGTTGGTGCGGAATACTACCAGGAACCTGAACTATATGATGGGCGTGGAACCCTCTCAAACCTGGGAATTCACTGAATCTTTCGAGCCAGACACTTCCGATTTCATCCTGGCCGACCTGATCTCGAAAATGAAAGCGGATAACCAGAGACTGAAAAATCAGTATACCGGCCTTCTTCTGCGGGAGAATGAAACCTCTCTCCAAAGATCGGCCTACTCTCCTTCCGTTTCACTTGGAGCCGGAATGGACTACGGTCATACCTGGTCCTACTCCGGAGGTGCCCAGAGTTTCAACAATGAAACCATGTCTCCCTATGGCAATGTGCGCCTCTCTTTCGATATCTATAGTGCAGGAGTGAGAAAAAGGGGAGTTGAGATTGCCAGAATCAATGAGGAGGTGGCCAAAGTAGAAATCGACCAGATGGAACATGCATTGACCAATGAACTTTTTAACCTCTTCGATTATCACACTGTAAGGCTTGAGCTACTGAATGTGGCCAATGAGAACCTGGAAGCAGCCGAACTGAACATGTCTATTTCCGAAGATAAATACCGGTCCGGCGTGATCAATTCGTTCAATTACAGAGATATTCAGCTGATATTCCTGAGCGCTTCCTACCAGCGTCTGAATGCCGTCTACAATCTGATCAGCTCCAAAACAGGTCTCACCAGAATCACCGGAGGATTCCTGGGATACGCGGCCCAATAGTACTGATCTTATGTACGATACCGGACATCGTATGTCCGGGTTCGGAGCATAGCAGCAGGAAACCCAGTTTGCATCCATTTTTCTTAATAGTTGATTATCAAATATTTAAAATGAATGGTAAGGCATTTGTGGATTTAGTGTAGCCATATTCACTATAACTAAACTACATGCTCCGACATTTACTGACCATTGCCACCAGGAATCTCCTGAAGCATTTCAATTACTCATTACTGAATATCATTGGCCTGGCCATCGGTATCTCCAGTTTCCTGTTTATCCTGATCTATGTAAGCGACGAACTGAAATACGACCGCTTCCATGAGAATCATAAGCAGATTTACCGCATGAACCGCCTCTATGACTCCAATGACATAAATGAAGATGCTGCCACAGTTTCCTTCCCCTTTGGACCAGCCCTTGCCGAGGACTATCCCGATATGATCAAGTCTGTGGTCAGGTTCTTTGATTTCCAGGTATCGGAAATGCTTTTTGAAAACATGGAGGATACCACCGATGTGATAAAATTTAATGAAGAGTGGTTCTATCTTGCCGATTCAGCTGTTTTTCAAATGTTTACATTTCCACTTTTGGAGGGGGATCCTGAGAGTGCTCTCGACAGGCCAAATTGTATTGTACTTACGGAAAGTAGCGCCAAAAAATATTTTGGAGACGAGCCGGCCATCGGAAAAACCCTTCGAATGGAAGAACAGATTGTATTTGAGGTGACCGGTATTATGGAAGATCTCCCTGAACAATCACACTTTAAAATCGATATGTTGGGCTCCCTTTCCACCTTCAGGGCCCTGCAAAGAGGACAGTTTCCGCAAACCTGGATCTGGAATCCATGCTGGACCTATGTGCAACTTCAGGAGAATATCACAAAGGAACAACTTGAGGCACAGTTACCTGATTTTCATCTGAGGCAGTATGCCGATTTCAAGGACCAGAAGATTACACTGTATATGCAGGCACTAAGCGATATACACCTTCAGTCACATCATGAGTATGAAATGCATCCCAATGGTAAATTATCATATATCAAGATTTTGTCCCTGATTGGAGTATTTGTTTTAATCCTGGCCTGCATCAACTTTATGAACCTGGCCACCGCCAGCTCCTCAGGACGAGGAAGGGAGATCGGTATGAAAAAGGTCGCCGGGGCCAGAAGACGACAGCTTCGCTTACAATTCCTGGGTGAATCACTGATTATCACTCTGTTTGCGATCGTGCTTTCAGCCATTATAATTGAACTATTGCTTCCTGCATTCAACAACTTTACCGGGAAATCCATCGATCCCGGCATCGTGATCAATCCCCTTAGTCTGGCCGTTGGGCTAGTGCTGCTACTGGTTGTTGGACTCCTTTCGGGATCCTATCCCGCTTTCTTTCTTTCACGTCTGGATACAAGTCATCTGAAAGGCACCCTCTCCATGGGAGCAGGAAAAGGACTGGCAAGAAAAGTCTTGGTGGTGGTTCAATTCCTGATTTCCGTCGCTTTGATTATTGGCACCATCACTGCCTTTTCACAGCTGAATTACCTGAGAAAGGCCGACCTGGGATTCGACCGGGACCAGGTGATCCTTATCCCCACAAAATTCAATACGGCTCTTCATTTTGACAGGTTCTCTGAAGAGCTGAAAAAGCATAACCAGGTTGTAGCTGTAACTGGAATGGAAGACATTCTGGGGGCCAATCATAATACACGTTCAGTGGTTGTAGAGGGTATGTTCGAAGACCAGGCTTTCTGGTATCCGGCCTTTCTGGTCAGATATGATTTCATCGAAACATTCAAAATACCGGTGGTGGAAGGAAGAGCCTTTTCACGCGACTTCCCCTCAGACACCTCGGAGGCTATCATGCTCAATGAAAGCATGGTCAGGCACCTGGGTTGGACCAATGAGGAAGCAATTGGCAAGGCAGTCCGTATGGATGGAAATGAAAGAGTAATAGGAGTCTTTGCCGATTTTAATGCCCTATCCCTGCACAAACCGGCAGGGAACTTTATATTGGATATGCTGGAAAATCCATTTGGGGCAGCAGCACTAACCCGCTATATGGCTGTTAAGGTTAACACGGACGACTACAATGAGGTGCTTGATTATATTCAAGTGGTATGGGACGACATTTCTCCCACCCGTCCATTCGAATACTCCTTCCTTGATGAGGAACTTAACGCCCTGTATAAAGACGAAAACTCTTTTTCGAAACTCTCCATAATTCTGACCATCCTGGCCATAGTCATTGCCTGTCTGGGAATCATCGGGCTCACTTCATTTATGGTGGAAAGGAAAACAAAGGAAATCAGTGTGCGGAGAGTACATGGGGCAACAGTATCGAATGTGAATACCATGCTATCAAAGGAGTTTCTTTGGTTGATCATGATTGCAAACCTGATCAGCTGGCCCTTGGCCTGGTTTGGGATTAACAGTTGGCTTGAGAACTTCAGTAAACACATTGATATGCAATGGTACCTCTTCCTGGTTTCAGCTCTGGTTACCGTTTTTATCACCGTAAGCATAACCTCCATTCACGCTTTTCGAGCCACCAAGATGAACCCGGCCGATACCCTTAAATATGAGTAGCCCTTGACTTAGCCTGCAAAGTATCATAACTTGTGTGATCTGAACCCCTTAAATTCTGATCATGTCAATGATACGATACATGCTGCTTCCGCTTTGCTTAGTCTTTGCAGGAATATTAGCCGGGTGTAACAGTTCAGCGAACCTGGATGTAGATACTTTAGAGATTGAGGGCGTTTCCTGGGCCTGCAACATCAGTACTTCATATTCTGTTTTCGGCTCCTCCTCAGAGTCAGAAGAACAACTTGAACTTGTGTTGCCGGCAGTTGAAGGAGATTTGCTTTATATGCTCCTTGATGACTTTCAACTCTACTACCGGTACTGTTCGGAGAAGGGAACCCAGCTTTCAGTTACATTCGATACTTTGAATGCTGTTTCGATCTATGTGAATGGATGCCTCGAATATATTGAACTGTCCGAACCCTCCTCACTGGATATCTTTAAGCAGCTTAACGAAGCAGAAATTAAACAGCTCTCTACTATCTGTATTCAGGGAGCCATTTCAGATGAACTTCTTTTGATAATGAAGCAGCACGAAATAGCTCTCACGGAAAAAGGGCTGGTATTGGAGGGCGCCTCAGGACCGAAGAATTTTAATGAGCTACTATCCATCTGCAGACCAAACTTACTTGTTATGGATGATACCCGGGGCCTTCCTGAACCGGGTGAGAGCAGCCCTCTTTCCGACCTGGAACTCCTCTGGATAAACGGGCAGGTTTCGTCATTTGCAAAAGTGGCCACTTGCTGCGGAAATTTGGAATCACTGATCATCAGCGACTGGGATCCGGAGCGGGGAGAACTGCTTCCTCTTTCGGGTTTAAAAAAACTGCAGAGCCTAACCATCGCGGAATCTGAAATAACTTCTCTTTCAATGATCGAATACCCTGAATCACTTCGAAAGCTCCATATGGTCAGTTGCGATACTCTTTCAGATATCACCAGGCTTGGAGATCTTCCCGATTTGCAAACACTGAGCTTCACGCTCTGTAATCAGGTACAGGATATGGACCAGATTCTATCAATAAACAGCCTGCAATGGTTAGCTTTTCCTCCTGAAATATCACACACTGAATTCAAGAAGCTGACAGAACGGTTCACACAACTGGAGGTGGTAGAGTTGATTGGCTGTGCGGATATTGTGAACCTGGCACCCCTAATGGTACTACCCGATCTCCACACACTGATACTTCAACTTGAGCAAGAACAGCTGAGCAAGCTTGATTCTCTGAAACAGCTTAATACTCTTATACTAACAGATGAAGTATTTGACGATAATTCAGAATGGATCAATGAGTTACGCGTATCACTTCCTGATACTGATATTGTCCCTGGAAGCGGGCTTTGCCTGGGTTCAGGCTGGCTGCTACTACTACTTCCTTTCATTTTGATATTCCGCTACTATTTCCGCCATAAAAAATAAAGCTGTGTTGCCAGGCAGGCACACGATCTCCTCCAGGGTAAGAGCACATCCCGGGCGCATAAGGGATGTGTTCCTGGCTTTGAGGGGAATTCTGATATTTGCTGGATTCATTCACTCCCCCTTTCCGCTCATACTACTAGCCGTCGGGGGACTTGCAGGCACTGCGGCTGTAATTGGATTTTCCACCAAAGACAACAGGCTCCGGGAGATATTTGGCATCACACCCCTGAACCGTGGGATTCTGCTATATATACCCATCGCCGCTGTAGTGGGCGCGCTCATGGCTGTAATAACCCGAAATCGCTTTGAACTGACTTTAATTCCAGCCGGTTTTACCGGTATCGCTTTAGTAGCTCCCCTGGTGGGTGCAGCTGAAGAACTGGTATTCAGAGGATATATACAAGGTCGCCTGCATCCATTGGGTAAACTTACCTCCATTGTATGTGCTTCTGCGGCACATACATGCTACAAACTGCTGGTAATCCTGAGTCTGTCAATGCCCCTACAATTTGATTTTTTCTTTCTGATCTTCTGGACCTTTATTGGCGGACTCCTTTTCGGAACGCTACGGGAACTTTCCGGCAATACAATCCCGCCGCTTATTGCACATGCAGTCTTTGATATTGTATTATACGGGACCCTGACTACTGCGCCTGTTTGGGTGTGGAGTTAGTTCG
>Ga0255382_10150_pt1 | contig 10696 bp, 9 predicted proteins | sample ANMaggSeSYBR01H9_FD_182101 | JGI IMG/M metagenome (GOLD analysis project Ga0255382, IMG submission 182101) | Sediment cell enrichment communities from methane seep in Santa Monica Basin, California, United Staets - ANME aggregate JGI... | ecosystem: Environmental > Aquatic > Marine > Cold seeps >... | reverse complement strand
GCTCGATGCAAAAGACTGTAATTCCGATGGCCCTTTTTTTGGTTGACATCAAAACCTTTGTCAACTAATGTATCGAAGGCTTCTCGATCTCCTTTTATGGTTTGCATCCACAGTTCATGTTTTTGGATTCCAATTCGATTTTTGTGTTCTGTCCATATAAAGGAAATTACAAAAAACAGTAGAATAATACTATTAATTGAAAGACCTGTAGCTCCGACCTTTTTGCTTCCTTTGCGAAGCAATATTATTCCGATTATAACCCCGCTAAGACTCAAAATAACGACTAAACTAAAAGCGAATAATACTACTATCGCCCATCCCACAATACCTTCTAATCCTGATGGCTCATCCGTGTAAGCTAAAGCAAAAAAAGCAGATCGACAAAAATGTTAAAACAATAAGCCCTGAAGACCATTTTTCAATTCGATTCAACTTCATATAATCTTCCCTGTTAAAAATGAACAGTTTTGCTTTGCGTAAACTTCAATCTGAATTGCAACGATAACAAATACTAAAATAATAAAAATCCTGCCGAAATCGAGAAAAAAATCGTTTGGAGAGAATTAAAGGTGTCCGGTACTGGTTGACTTTACATTCATCATTATCTTTTGTTATATTTATTCGCGTCAACTCGCGTTCATTTCCCCCAACTTTTTCTGTGTTCTCTGAGTTCGCTACAAGCGAATCTGCCTATGGCACGATCCTCTGTGGCTGTTTTTATTTTGTAATCGTTCACGGGTTCTTTTCCTTATTAGGCCCGAAGGGCCGTAAGAGCGCATAGCCGGGTGGCGTAAGCCCCCGGATAGATTGCGACAACCACTATAAAGCCCTGAAAGGGCGAAAGAAAGTAACCTGTAAAAAGCATGAACGGTTACTTTATTTTCTTGTCTTCTTAATTCTGTCTCCTGAATTCTGCATTCTTTTTTGTTCAATTTATTCGTAATACTATCTTGTAATTCTTTGTTTTTTATGCGTGATTATTTTTTTTACATCGTCGTAAGTTTTTATGAGACAAGACTTTACAGCCAAATTTGAGCCACGCCAACTTTATGTTATCTTTGTGTCTTACCATTCGTCAACTGACGATCACCAAGCCGAGAAAGACCAAGAAAAAATACTCTTTTTCGGGGTGGAGAATTTTACTTTTTTTATTTTTACTCAATAATTTACTTTCAGGTGAAAGCGACTTAGGTATAGCCACAAATTATATACTATGCCTGATAATACAAAATATCATGCTTTTCAGTTTGTTGCTTTCACCTGCTGAACAGCCTCTCTTGTAAAAATCAAAAAAGTCAAATTCGGAGCACCGAAAAAGGAAGATTTTTTCGGCATACATTGTCAGTGCGACAAATACACTTTTCGTAACATTTTAGCCAAATGTAGCAAAGGCCTTCAATTTACCGTAAACAAGGCTTCCTGCTCCACACCGTCATTTCGACCGGAGGGACGCACTAGCGTCACGGAGTGGAGAAATCTATTTAAACAGTCTTTTTCGTAACATTATTTTCCGATTATTACTGCACTCGGCTAAAATGTTACCACTTTTCCAACAACCTTTGGCGCGATAATAATTATTTTTGGTTGCGGCCGAAGGCCACGCCATGATTATTCGCGTTCATTCGTGGCGCAAAATTCTTTATATTTTTCGTGTCTTTTCTTAATCAGTGTAATCCGAGAAATCCGTGGTTAAATTATTTCTTTGTTATCTTTTGTTGTATTTATTAGATGTTGGATGTTCGATGTTCAACTTTTTTACATTTCTTCTATCTTCTTCGTGCTCTTCGTTTCTTCGTGGTTAAGCTCTCTTCTATTATATTTTTATTCACCACGAAGATAAGAAGGATCGTGCCATAGGCAGATTCGCCGAGGCGAACACGAAGTAAAAGAACTAAATATCTTTTCGTGGCAATAATTATTTTATTCTTTTTTGTGGCTGAAAAAAACCATATATCAATTTTCTTATCTCTGACTTCCTCAATTTATCATTGTCTGTTTTATATTTTATATTTCCCTTGGCTTGCCTATCTTAACATTTAAGCGATTTTACTTTTACTCAAAACCTGCTCATTTTTGCTGGATTTTGCTGAAAAGCCGTTAAATCCCACTGATTTCCAATAACAATTTTTCGCCGCCGTTTACAGCCTTTCAGCGGCTTTCAGCGGATTGCAAAAAATGAACGGTTTTCGGCACTTTTCGTCATTGTAACGCGAATAGCAATATGAGATATTGGCGATTTGAGCGGGAATGGCGATAGTTAGCCGAGAAATCGTGGGTTTCAAGACGAAGAATGGGGTTTTTTGAAATTTCGGGGAGCTGATATTAAGGCAAAATCGGCAAAAAGCAAAATGAGAATTGAGGCCGATTTTGAACGTAGAATAAAGACTTATGGAAGCTGCTATGGAAAATCAAAAATCTTACCTATCTTAACCCCCAGAGCCGTTACAAAATTTTTAGACCCTATTTTTGAGCTAAAAACGCGGTTTTGCGATTTCCATACCCCTTTAACGGTATCAAAAACGCCGATTTTGCCGTTAAACCCCTTTAAAAGGTCTTGAAAGGGCCGTTACCTGCAAATTAAAAGTAGTTAACAGGCGATAACCGGTCGAATGTAGCGCGGAAGCGCGAAAGCGCGAAAGCGCAAACGCAAGTGATTTCGGGTGTTTTTGGCATTTGGTAGTACCAAATCGGTGATTTTGCAGGGCATGTTACAAAAATGTCGCGTTTTTCAGCCTTGGTACGCCCAAATATTTTAAGAAAATAAAAAAATTATTCTATGTCTGAAAATTTGATTCAAATTTATAATCTAATATTAGAAAGGGCATCTTGTACGTAGTGTTGATCTTCGGCTACATCAGCTACTTTTTCTTCAATCCTTTTAATCTCAGACTCTAAAAAATGAACATATTCGTCAGTACCAACAATACCCCGCGATTGTTTTTCTTGGGTTACCCCCAATTCACCCCATAATTCGTGTCTTTTGTCTAATAGACGTGCAGTCTCATGTGAAATATATTTAGCAAGGGTTTCAAGAACTATTCGATGCTCTTCTTTCATTGTTTTTACTATAGGGGAATCATCCCCTGTAAGCAGCCAATATAAATCAACATTTAAGGCATGAGCGATTTTTAATAAGGTATTAGCCGAAGGGCTTGTTTTACCAGCCTCAATTCGGTAAATTGCCGTATTTCCCTTAAAACCCGCTCTCGCCCCCAAAGCTGATTGGCTTAAACCCCTATCATCGCGGGCTTTACGTATTCTATCGCAAACTTTTTCATCGTGAATAGGCATAAATGACTATTTTTTTCTTTACTTTACGCTATTGTGTGGTATAATATATAATAAAGATTAGCGATTATGCGTTATGGGCGTATTGGTTAGAAGGTTACAAAATGTATAAAAAGCGAAAATCGATCAATTTTACCGATCCTGAGGCAATAACACTTATCCACGAAAGAGCCAAAAAGGAAAATCGATCTTTGGCAAACGCAACGGTTACAACAATAATCGAGGCATTGGGGAAAACCAATGTCTCACAGATTGACGGTAACAAAAAAAACATCGTTAAGCAATGATAAAACTGTGGTTAATTTTATATTCACGGTGATAGAGATTTCTTGTTATGTGAAAAAACAGAGAAAGGAAAGGTTCGACATGGGTTTGAAAACGCGGCTTAAGAAAGCGAAAGTAAAAATCGTATCTGAATCGATTTTAATGCTTAGGTGCAAGGATTGTGGTCAAGTTTGGTCTCCAAATATTCAGCCAGGCGGGCGACTTCCCAAGCGGTATTGGGTATGCCCCAACGAATGCAACAAAGATTTAAAATGAGCGGGCATCGCGTGGAAAAATTTATAAACACAAAAGAAGCTGCAAGAATTTGTGGAGTGAGTGAACAGCAGGTCCGCGTTGATTGTACAGCGGGCAAGTATCCCGGTGCTCGCAAGGAAGGCGGGGCATGGATGATACCGGTGAATTCTCACGCTGATTTTGGAAGAGATAATTTAGCTGTGGGGGTTGCGATCCCTGAAGAGTTGAAAAAAATATCTGTCAAAAAACGCGGTGAGTTCTATCGGCGGTTGGGATTTATAACCTCTTATTGGCAGTTCGCTGCGAGTTGTGATCGGGGTTTGAGTAAAAGAAGGATTTTAGAGCTTTTTTGTTTTAAGCATCGGCTAAACGTAAGTACCTTCTATCGCTGGGACAAAAATTACAGAGAGAACGGCCCCCTGGGACTAATTGATTTTCGCGGCGGGGATCAGCGCAAGGAAGCGGCGATCTCACCTTTGGCGTTTGAGTATTTTCAATCGCTATACCTTGATCCTCGGCGGCCGAGTGTGAAACTATGCTTGCAGATGGTCGGTTGTCTTAATAAATCTGAATCTCGCGGGTGGCGGCTACCAAGCCTTCGTGTTATGCAAAAATTGGCTGGGACGATACCGCTGGCTGTGCAGGTTTTTCATCGGGAGGGTGTTACGGCTTATGAGTCCAAGTGTGCTCCGTATATTTTAAGAGACGTCGATAGTGTCGCTCCCGGCGAAGTCTGGGTCGGCGATCATCATCAATGCAACTGTTGGGTCCGCTATCGCAATCGCTGGGTAAGGCCGTGGCTAACCGCCTGGCAGGATATGCGCAGCCGGATGATCATCGGCTGGCATATAAGCGACGGCCCAAACCAGACAAAGATCCTGTTGGCCATGAAGCGGGCTATTGAGGCATACGGGCCGCCTGCCGGTGTCAAGATCGACAACGGCAAAGATTATGACTCCGAGATGTTCACGGGCACCACGAAGATCAGACGCCGCCGAGCCTTGAATGCCGGTTACATAGATGAACCGGCCGTGGCGGGTATCTATGCGATGATGAGTATTGGCGTATCGTTTGCGATTCCATACAACGCCAAAGCCAAGCCAATCGAGCGGACCTTCGATACTATCGACCGGCAGTTCTGTAAGAATATCGAGACGTACTGCGGTAAGGATGTAGCCCAACGCCCGGAGGCTATTCAGAAAATGCTCCAGGACAAGGCGGTTATCGCCCGTGCCGATAGTCTTGACACCTTCGCGGGCCGGGTCGGTGGGTATATTGTGGACACCTATAACCGCTCACCGCATACGGGCGAGGGGATGGACGGCAGATCACCCGAACAGGTAATGAATACACGTGCATCGAAACGGGTTTTTCTTGATGGAAGTCTTGATCTCCTTATGAAGGTTTGGAGTGGGGAACTTACAGTCGGCAAAAACGGCGTCAGGTTCCGGGGCCTCTGGTACGGTCAATACAATCAGGAGCTTCTAATCAGACAGGACCGCAAGGTCCGTGTGGCCTATGACCCCGATGATGTAAGCAGGGTCTGGGTCTATGATTCAAAGACGATGAAGCTGATTACCGAGGCTGAACAGGCCCAAATGGTCGCTTATGGTGCCGCTGCAAGTGATGGTGATGTACGTGAAGGGATGCGAATGACCCGTCGCGCAAAGAAGGTAGTTCGCGAATATTGCGACGCGAGCTTGACAGCCAACATGGATACCGTCGCCCTGGCAATGAAGGCGCAACAGGAAGCCGCTCTCCCGCCTACGCAGCCGCCCGACCATCCCGGTCGTTGTCCGGCCGGTTAAAACGCCCCTCGATGACCAGGCGGCCGATCACCGGCGACGCAAAAACCAATCAGTACTAAAGAAAGCGGTTGGGGCGGATCGGGAGCCTTTGGACATTGACTTTGAAAGTATGAATCCCCGCAGGCAAAACCGGCACCGCAAGCCTATGGATTTTGGCTTTGACACTACAAACGCCTACGGGGATTTAGAAAATGAAGGGTTTTACGATGAATAATAAATCTGATCTACAAAAATCGCTTGAGCAGGACGCTCAGCGGATTGATGAAAGGATTCCCGTATCGGCGAAAGATACGGCAAAAATCGCCGACCGGCTGCGTCGGGTGATGGACAAAAGAGGTCTATCTAATATGCAGGTTGCCAAGGCACTGGGTGTGAGCAGTTCGGTTGTCAGTCAGTTCGTTAATCGCAAATACAAAGGTGATAACGACACAATCATCAACAAGATTGTTAATTTTATTAACAGTCTCAAACGTAGGGAACGGCGGCAGGTCGGCAAACCGAAACACGTAATGACGACGGTGGCCCGGCAGATCGCCGCACTGATAACCAATACCGAATCATTCAGCGATGAAGAGGGTAAGATCGGGATCATCATCGGCGACGGCGGCCACGGCAAGAGCCATTGCCTGCGTGCCTATGCGAAGGCGAACCGAAACACAATTTACGTAGAGTTGGACGATGCGATGTCTATACGGACGGTTTTCGGTGAGATCGCCGCCCAAGTGGGACTGGAGTCTTATGGGACACTCAATTCCGTTATCCGGCGGCTAATCGACAACCTGAAGCATCGTCATATAATCGTAATGTTAGATGAATGCAGCGGCCTTAACGTCTCTATGCTCAATAAGCTCCGCCAGGTGATTGTGGTCAAGAGCCGCTGCCCGTTGATCCTGGCAGGCAATCACGGTCTCTGGAATACCGTTAATCAGCCTACCACCAGGCGTGGGCATGAATCGTTAGATCAGTTCACCAGCCGGTTATTTTCAGTACTTAATCTGGACAAAATGAGGACCGACAAGGGCGGCGATTTATATACGTTAGATGACATTCGTAAATTATACGAATATGGCAGTATAAGGCTGGTAGGCGGCTCTGCTCAGGCCCTGCAAAAGATATGCAAAACCCCAAGATCGGGTCGTCTGCGGACCTGCGGTCATATAATAACGGCCCTGCACACTTCGAACATTGTCAAGCGGACAAAACAGATTACAGCGCAATTTATTATCGATGCCATTATTGAACTCGATCTGCCGCTAAAGGCAAGATTGCCGTTGCCGTTGATGGATATGATTAAAGATGAGGAAGTTTGCCCGTCCATAGCGACGGTAGGATAACAAATGGAACACGAAACAGATATTTCAAGATTGGTACAGGGGAATAAATCAGAGGATTCCGGCCAGGCACTAAAGGAATGGCAGGGGCTTTTCGTCAAGAGTATCGACCCCGACAAACGGCAGATAGAGGCGTTTGCCTCTACGCCCGCGATTGATCGCAGCGATGAGATCGTTTTGCCGGAAGCGTTCAGGGATACTCTGAAGGAATATATGAAGAATCCTGTTGTCCTGGCCTGCCATCAAAGCAGGTCGGATAGTGGTCGCAGTATGGTTGTGGGCCATGTAGTCAAGGCCAGGCTGGATAAGAGGGGGCTTCATGTAACGGTTGAATTTGCCGACACGGAACTGGGGCGGGAATATTTCGAGCTTTATTCCGGGAAACATCAGCGAGCGTTCTCGATAGGGTTCAAGGCAATTAAAGGGCGGGACGAGAATCGAGACGGAAAAAGGGTGTGGATTCACGAGGAGGTGAAATTGTACGAAATTTCTTGTGTGCCCGTTCCGGCAAACCCGGAATGTCTGAGTAAGTCAGGGCAGCGGAAGGCCGCGTTTGTCCAGGGCAAAAAAGAGGAGAAAGACCTTGCCTGGGCTTTAGATGAGGCGGGAATAACCAGGAAGGAATTCGAGAGGGATTGCGACGATTTCTGGCAGGTCATTCTTGGGATGGTCGATGATACAGATATTTCGGACGATAACATCAACTTACATTCAGAACTGGAATCAGAACTGGAAAGTGAATTCACCGGGGCCAGGCAAGAATTTAAGCGGGCCTTTGGTGGGCTGTATTCTTTCGAGCGGTACTGGAAATATATAAATTCTCCGTATCGGAAAAGTAATAAATATCGAGCGGACGAACGCGAACTATTCGAGATCATCGAAGAAAAGGGGCTGGAATCGGGTGTGGCATGGTCGCGAAAAAAGATCGCCCCTATTGTGAGCGATTCAGACAACGAAATACTGAACCTGATTAACAGATAAAAGTTTTTACTCAAAGGTTAGCTATGGGAATTTGCAATAAAATACACATCGCCGGTATCCCACGTACTGCGATGTTAATTCAATCGGTTATGCAAATTTACCGTGGGCCATAGCGAAGGGCCTGGGTATTTATTTTGATATGGGGCGGAGGTAACCAGCGACTCCGCCTCATAAAAATATCGCTGGGAGCTGGTATTATTAAAAACATAATAAGGAATGAATAAAATGTTAACAGATCAAAAAGTACTCGATGGTTTTGAGGCCGCCGGGAAGCGTATGGATACTACAGAGGAGGAATTAGCATACGTTAAAGAAGAACTTAAAAGCGCTCTCAAACAACTACAACTTTATGGCAAAGCGGTTCTGGCCCGTGGGTACCGAGACGAACCGAATCGTAAGACTTTCTGGCCCACCGAAGAACACGCCAAGCGATTTGGCGACCTCCTTCTCCATGTCATAGGCCGTAAGGATTTAGCGGAAACAACCAATATCGGCGGCGGTTTTTTGGTGGCCGTTGACGAAACCTCTATCATAATTGACATGTTGGGGCAGTACGGGAAGTTTCGGAGCCACGCCACAACTTTTACAATGGGAACGGCTGAGACGGTGGTGCCTGAGATTACCAGCGACCTGGTTGTCTTTTGCCCTGGTGAGGGGAAGGAGATCGATAAAGAAGGTCTGACGTTTGGACAGGTTAGGATGCGAGCCAGAACATTCGCCTGCTTGGCGGCCGTATCTCAAGAGCTTGAAGATGACTCCATTATTGGACTTGCCGAGATTATAGGGATTTCGATGACCCGCTCTATGGCAAAAAAAGAAGACGAGATCGGCTTCATGGGCGACGGCACATCGGACTACTTCGGAATGACCGGCATAATCGGGGCGCTATTGGGCGTTTCTGAAACGATTTCCGAGATTGCCGGTCTTAAGGTGGCTTCCGGTAATGCCTACAGCGAGATCACACTCGACGATTTTGAGAGCACAATCGCGTTACTGCCTTCGAATTTTGACGAGACTTCCAAGTGGTTCATGTCCAAACGATTTTATCATAACGTCGTCTGGCCGCTGGCTCGCACTGCCGGGTGTGCTAATATTTTCGAGATACTCTCGGATCGCAAAAGCAGGTATCTGCTGGGTTACGAGATCGAATTTATTCATTGCCTGCCTTACGTGGAAGCAAACTCGCAAATATGCGCATTACTGGGCGATATACAGATGGGAGCGTTTCTGGGTGAACGTAAGGTTATCTCAATAGACTATAGCAAAGATTTGCTTTTCGCAAATTACCAAACGGCTTTCCGGGGTGTCGAACGAATCGATATTAACGCATTCGGCGTCGGCGATACTACCAACCCAGGCGCAATTGTGGGGCTGATAACAGCCGCTTCATAACTTTGCCTATGTTTGGCCGGCGGGCAATGAGAATAAGCCTTTCATGTTGCCCGCCGGCATAAATATTATGGGCTTTGGATTATCAGACAACGTAATAGGAGATTTTAGGATGGGTACAAATGTTGCGAAAAAGAAAAAGGTCGATGGAAAATGTCGAGGCCGCAAAGGCCTGTCCTTCGATGATCCAGAAAAGAGCGCTCGTGATTCCGTAAAAGAACTTTTTCAAGATTGTTCGATTGGTGAGAAAGCGACGGCTTTGTTGCTATATTATATTATGCGCATCAATAATGATTTGGGTGTGGACATTCTTGACTATTTAGAAAGTGAAGTTACCAAAGAAAATCTCAAAGGAGACCCAGACGGCGATTATTTCTGTGGATTTTTGAACGGATTATCTATGGCCCATTTATCGAATTAAAACGGTATATAGGCTTTTGCCTACGGTAATAAAAGACGTTTAACAGGTGTTTAACCAGGAGTTAAACTCAATTTCAGAAAGGTAAAAAAATGATCGAAGCGTTGAATGAAAAAGTTGTTACAATGTTGCCCCAGCAACTCAAAGACGATGGCGACTTCGCCAACAACACTTATGCAGATACCGCCCGATACGGCTACCTTAAGGTGGAGTTTCATGTCGGGACATTGGATGCCACTATCGGCTCGACCGCCGAGGGTACGGCCCCCAAACTTGAGGAATGCGATACCACCGATGGGTCTTATACCGATGTTACCGACGCTGCCCTGGCCGATGCGATTGCGGCTACTGAGGACGATAAAATATTTGCTATCGGCTACGACCTGGCCAAAACGCATAAGCGGTTTGTACGAGTGAACGCCCCGCACGCCGGTAACGGCACTACCGGCTGCAATCTCTGTATAATCGGCAGGTTGACCAAACCACAAGTAAGCCCAAGAAACGCTGCCGATATGGGTTACGAAGAACTCATAACCGTCTAAAGTAACAATATATAAAAGAAGTTAGAAATATGCCAAAGCTTTACTGGCTCATATATGAAACACCGCAAGGCAGGTGTCACGTTGAGGCTGACACTGCCGATGCTTTTGAGAATATGGTATCCGCAAAACTGACCAGGATATTAGGGCCACAAAAACGCCTTGAGGGATTGAGCCTGGATAATGCCGCCAAAGAAACACTAAGAATATACAGGGCCAAATTTAATTATTGCAGGATTCACCAATCAAAAACGAGCTTGGCGAAAGCAGGTGTTGAGTTAGACGTGATTAAATGTTATTTGCGAGACATGACTATTATGCAGACTGTGGAGTGGATTCAGAAAAACAGGGCCATCAAGATCAGTAAAAGCGCAGTTGGTAGGTACCGCGTTACCTTGCTTAATAAGCTGCGTATATATCCGA
>Ga0255382_10111_pt1 | contig 10713 bp, 9 predicted proteins | sample ANMaggSeSYBR01H9_FD_182101 | JGI IMG/M metagenome (GOLD analysis project Ga0255382, IMG submission 182101) | Sediment cell enrichment communities from methane seep in Santa Monica Basin, California, United Staets - ANME aggregate JGI... | ecosystem: Environmental > Aquatic > Marine > Cold seeps >... | reverse complement strand
TAATTTATCGTTTGACGGTTTCGATATTTAGCTTGTTACATTTCTTCTAATATTTATTTACTGCTAAAGTGACTACGAAAACTATAACAAATCAGATAATCAAAGGATTACACCTTGACAATTAGACATTAAAATTCGACATCGATTTAGACACTAGAACAGGCTGAAACCCCAGTAAAGTGGTTTTTAGGAGATTTTTCAGGCCCCGTGCGGACCGCTTAATCGATCAAAACCCTGAGAAGCAATGGAAGCAGACAAAAGCAGGAGCTTTAAAGAAATTGATGTTAAGGATTTGTTTTACGATAAAAATCCGAAACTGGCCAGGTGGATTCCTGGATTCATATACAGATACTTAAGAAGAGTAGCTCACCAGGATTTTGTCAATGAGGTTATTAGGGATTATGGTCATTTAAAGGGATATGATTTCAGTGTGGCCATGATGAAGTTTTTCAATCTGACGATTGAAGTAATAGGAGAAGAAAAGCTGCCTGATGATGGAAGATACATTTTTGCAGCCAATCATCCCTGGGGCGGCTTAGACGGACATATTGCCATGCTTATAATAGGGAAGAAATATGGTAAGGATAAATATAAATGTCTTGTGAACGACATCCTTATGAACCTGAAGAACCTTCATGGTGTGCTCATCCCTGTAAATAAGCATGGTAAACAGGGCTCCATGCTGGCAGAACAACTTGATACTGCATTCAAATCCGAAACGCAAATACTGACTTTTCCGTCCGGACTGGTAAGCCGGAAGATCAAGGGACAGGTTATGGACCTGGAATGGAAAAAAAGCTTTATCAATAAAGCAAAACAGTATCAGAGAGACATCATCCCAATACACATGGGAGGTGAAAATTCGAAATTCTTTTATCGTTTATACAGATTCAGAAAATCGATTGGTATTAAAGCAAACATCGAGATGCTTTATTTAATAGACGAAACATATAAGCACCGCGGCAAGCATATTACTGTCACGATTGGTGAGCCTATCCCGTGGCAAACCTTCGACAAATCAAAGCGGCCACTGGCATGGGCAAAATGGGTTAAAGACAAAGTCTATAAACTGGGTGGAGTGGAACAAAGCGCCTAAATTCCGGGGTGACTAGATAAGAATGAACTGTGCTAAAATCCAAACCTTTTTACACATTATTTAGGTTCACGCTTCTGAAATTTTCATCGTAGTATAATCCAGATTTAGCTATCGCCAATGATTGCTTTAGTAGCTTGTTGGCTACAGCAATCAACGCCAGCTTCTTGGACTTCCCCTTTGCAATAATCCGTTGGTATATTTCACGACATGACTTGTTATGCTTACAGGCCGTAAATGAGCACATGAATAGCAGATTTCTTATGAGATTGTCCTGAAAGCATTTTGTAAAACTCCTTGAATCCTGATTTGTCATTGGTGTACTGAAAATGATTATCTCCAGAATCAACCACATCGAACACATCCTTAGAGATGTCAATACCAAAGAATTGCTTGTTTTTATTCATGCTTTTTGTTTTATGAAAGAACAATCTACTATGGTTCTTACAACCTAGAAACGGGCTTCGTGGCCCAATGAACTGTTCAAAATTTTAGTAGAAAAGAGAGGGGATTATCAATCTTATCGAGCTTTAGGCTCATTGTGTAAATTAACCTTAATCCTCTCTTTTGTTCTTTCTTATTAGTGGTACTAAAGTAAATAGATTGTAAACTTAGGTTGTGTAAACGCTAACTGAGAGGTGAATATCTCAACCTCCAAAGTTGAGATAATCATCCTCGATGGATTATAAATTGTAATTTTAATCAGTTAGCATGAAAAAGAAACTAAACATTCCAAAAGACTTCTGGAAGGATTTTAAAGACCGAAAGGACTTTGATGAGTTCTTCGGTGAGCTATTCCAAGAAGGGATCAACCAGATGCTTAAAGGCGAGATGACCGACCATCTGGGCTATGAAAAAAGCTCCAAAGACGGTGACAACAGTGGCAACTCCCGCAACGGTGATTACCCAAAAACCTTGAAAACGAACCTGGGTGAGATCACCGTAAACGTTCCTAGAGACCGTAACGGTGAGTTTGATCCCAAGGCAGTTCCCAAGCACGAGACCCGCCTTTCTGACGAGATAGCTGAAGTAATCATAGGTCTTTATTCACGTGGCATGAGCACCACCGATATCCAGGAGCAGGTAGAGCAAATCTACGGAGTCCAAGTCGACTCCAGCAGTGTGTCCAACATTACCAATACCTTGCTGGAGTCTATCAAGGAGTGGCAGAGCCGCCCCCTTGAAGAAGTCTACTTCGTGGTCTGGATGGACGGCATATCGATCAAAATCCGGCACAACGGCAAGGTGGTCAATAAAACCATTTACTTGGTTATAGGACTCACCCAGGAGGGCATGAAGCAGGTACTGGGGATGTGGATCTCTGAGAACGAAAGCGCATCGTTCTGGATGACGGTATTAACGGATCTAAAAGCCCGTGGTGTAAAAGATATACTAATCGCCAGTACCGATAACCTGAACGGCTTTACAGAGTCTATAAAGGGTGTATTCCCTGATACTGTTACTCAGATCTGTGTTGTCCACCAGGTCCGTAACTCGCTCAGATATGTGGTCTGGAAGGAAAAGAAGGAGTTTGCAGCAGACATGAAAGAAATCTATCATGCTGCCACCCTGGAAGCTGCTGAAATGGCCCTGGATAACTTTGAGAAGAAGTGGAACCATAAGTATGCTTATGCGGTCAGATCCTGGAAGAACAACTGGGAAAATCTCACTCAGTTCTTTGATTATCCATTAGAAATCAGAAAAATCGTTTATACGACCAATATTATCGAAAGCCTGAACCGGGGGATCCGGAAGTACACCAAAACCAAATCCGTGTTCCCACATGACCAGGCAGCAATGAAATCGGTCTACCTGGCTATATCAAATATCGAAAGAAAATGGACTATGTCAATCCAGAACTGGGGCATGATTCTGCAACAGTTTTTGATTAAATTTGAAGATAGATGCAGAATTTAAATAAAGGCGTTTACACAAACTATTCTACAGACCCTAACCACTTTTTTCTGGCAAGATCCGAACTCCAAACTTTCAAAGTTGGAAACATACATTTCTTCTACCCGAGCAATTATCCCTTTAACAGCCAAAGAGCAACCCAGATGTCAGAACTGTATTCTGAGATTTCTGCGAATTATGGTTTCACCAAACCACAAAAAGTCATCTACATTGTTGGCAATAATATCGATGAAGCAAATCATTTTATCGGCTTTGACTATACAATCTATAATAGTCCTTTACAATGTGCTGCCTATTTCATTAAGGAGATGAATATCATAATTGCCAGTGTAGAGGATCACCAACATGAAATAATACACACTTTATTTAAACCCGAGTACCCGGATGCCCATCGACTGTTTCAAGAAGGTATTTCTACTTACTATGGAGGTAGTTGTAATAAGGATTATTCCTCTCTTATTGGTCAACTTAAGAAAATGCTTGTAAATAATCCAAACATCGACTTATCCAAAATCGATGAGTTGGATGCGGTATTGGATGATGGAACCAACTACTATTACACAATTGGAGCTCTTTTTATTGATTATGCACTCATGATCGGAGGTGTTGAAAAAGTATTGGCACTATTTGAACAACCTAGGACTATTAAATTCACTTCTGACGATGCATTTTCCGGCATTGAGGAGGAATTAGGAATTGAACGTTCCGAGATTGATGAATTTATAAGAAAATACGTTTATGAGTATTCCCTTTAGAATTCAGAATTTGGTAATGAAATATGATAAATAGGAACAGACGCACAACATTATACATACGCCATTTGCATTGGCACGTCTTTCGCAATACATTTTGACGTATCAATTATTTCGGAAATAAGGGATTCATAACTTGGCCAGGAGTAATCTGAGTCTTCCTTATGCATCAAGAATGATTAGAGTTGATTCGGCACAATTTTTGCGATAATTCAATAACACTCACACACCTACAAACCTGAATCCCGACATGAATTCTTACAAACGTGGATATCTACCTGTACACCTAAAATCGAAGCTTATCCTTGCACTCCTCCTTCTCCTCCTCATCACTCCGATCATCGCACAGCCTTCACCAAAAATGCCGGGCATAGAGCAACCCGAAGCTATCCCCAAACTATACTTGCACACCGACCGTTCTCACTACTTCCCCGGGGATACGGTCTGGTTCAAAGCTTATTATCTTGATGCCGGCAGCCAACAACTAAAGACCGACTTTGCCAATTTGTATATTGAAGTCATTCATCCTTCGGGAAAGAGCATAAACACACAGCCCTTTTTCATAGAAGAGGGTTCTGCACAGGGTTCACTGGCCCTTCCAGACAGCCTGCAACCCGGACAGTTTCTTCTCCGAGCATTCACAGATGAACAGCGACCAGGAGGAGAAGATTTTTTCTTTCATAAAACCCTTCGTATATCAGAAATTCGGGAGGGGGGAGATCCGTTTGACCAGCAAGTCCCGGACGTGAAAACCGAAGATGTGGATATTGCCTTCCTTCCGGAGGGTGGATACCTGTTGGCTGGCATTCCCAATACAGCAGCCATCAGGAGCATTGATAAAACTGGAAGAAGCATTTCTTTGAAAGGCCGGATCATGGATGACCTGAATAACACGGTTGCAAGCTTTCAAACAGGATATAATGGCATGGACAGCATGCGCTTTACTCCTGAACAGGATCGCAGATACAGAATACTTCTCAACGAGAGCCATGTCATGAATTTCCCTGAGATCATACCCACCGAAAAAGGTATAAAACTGGAGTTTGAGGGAGTACAGGAAAATGAGCTGCTCTATTCGGCGGTCTGCAACTCCCCGGAATTTCAGCATAAGGACTACGTACTGGCAATAATGCACCGTGGCAAACTGCTTTTTAACCAGCGATTTACACTCAACGAAGATCGCTTTATCATTAAAGCTTTACAGGAAGCGCTTCCTGCAGGTATTAACCGCTTCATCCTGATGGATGCAAAACTGAATCCCCTTTCGGAACGGCTCTACTTTTCTGATAACCTGGTGGTCAATCAAATCCAAGTGCACGCTGACAGTTATTCCTACAAGAATCGTAAACCGGTTCGCATCCTGCTTACTGACGGAGAAGACCAGGGTCCAATGAATCACTCCCAGCTATCCCTTTCAGTGGTCTCTTCTTATGATGTGGAAGACGGGGACATGAACATCCTCTCCTACCTGCTCCTGGACTCCGAACTAAAGGGCAAACTGGAATCACCTACCGATTTCTTTCAGGATACAGATTCCCTTAGTTCAGCAGAAAAACTAAATATGCTCATGCTTACCCAGGGCTGGAGCCGATATCTCTGGAATACGATGCCCGAGAAATCCGGTGAACACAAAATATCCGAAGGTCTCACACTCAGTGGGCATGTGAGAAAACCATTGAGCAATAATCCTGTTGAGAATGGTATGGTGAACTGTTTTCTTTTCAGTGACAAGGGTTTCCTGAACCGGAACGCTACCACAGATGAGAATGGTCATTTTACTATTCCCAACCTTTATTTCGTGGATTCTGTGGAGGTTTTCCTTCAGTCTTACAACGCGAGAGGAAAAAGCTATACCATAGTCCGCTTGGATCCCCTGGATTTGAATATCCCGAAACCTGTAGCCAACTATATACCTCCTGCGGAATACAACTCAGGTTTTCCTTTAAAACTTTACCAGGAACAGTACTATAATGAAAGGGCTCTCCGGGATTACCTGATTGAGTCCGGTTCTATTCTGATCGAGGAGGTGAGCATCACAAAGAAGTATGTTCCTAAAAATGATGGACATTACAGGATATACTCCAAGCCCCGCACATCATACAAAGTAACAGAAAAGGACTGGGGCTACCAGGATGTTGGACAGTACTTGCAAGCCAAACTGGGAGCCATTTTTTTGAACAATATCCCCACCTCTTTAGGACCCGATGCAAAACCATTCAGCACTGAGGAAGAAGGTTCCAACTCAATGGCAGAAGTTTCGGAAGCCCCGGTTCTTGGCAAAGGTTGCCTCCTTAACGGCTTCCCCGTACCTTGGGACATACTAAAATCCATTCCTATGAGCGACGTAGATGTGGTGGACTACGTCAAGCACACTGACATTACCTCACTGGCCATATTCGGTGTGAATGCGCCCAATAGTATTATCTCTGTGTTTACTAAAAAAGGAGGCGCCCAGTACGTTGACCACCATGTACAGGGAGCGCTGGCTGAAAGGATTGTGGGCTTTTCATCATATAAAGAGTTCTATTCCCCGAAATACGGACTGCAGAATATTAACGACCCAAGGCCAGACCGCAGGCTTACCCTGTTCTGGAAGCCGGATATCCTGACTGTAAATGGACAAGCCAAGGTGGACTTCTTCACATCCGACAATACGGGACCTTATATGATTCTGGTGGAAGGTATTACCAATACCGGGAGATTTGCATCGGTTCCTCCAGGATAATTATCAATTAAGGGGAAGCTGATATTCATAAGGTAGCAAATCGGCAATTCGGGCAACCGACATCGCTCCCTGCCATTGCAAGCCATCTGGGTCGAAATATCCGCCGGGACTAAAATAAACCAGGGTTTTGAGGAACCTGACCCCGCTTCTATATCTATGATACCAGATATCCAACTCCTCAGAATATGTGAAGTATCTGTTGCCCTGATCATCCTCCAGAACTACATCCTTATATTTCAGTCGATCATTAAACTGAAACCTCTCAATAGCAAATCCCGATTTCCTTAAGTCATTTTTCCAAAGGGCTCGGAAAAAATGCTGACGTGATCCTGTAAATGTGTTTTTCCTTCGCCGTTCAAAATCCTGCACACTACGATTGTCAGCGCTAAGGTCATCAGTGAATAAAATACTGCCGGAGAAAGAAATGGTCTTATGTATTCTGTCATAGGAAAAGTGATCCAGGTAATAAAGCAGCTCGTATCCAAGAGCATCATTCCGGATCTCCAGGGGTGCCCTTGCATATGCCTTTAAAGTGTCCCAGCCCTCGTCATAATTGAATGTAATAACTTCTTCATTCAGGATCTGGCATTCCCTTGCGTTGTTGGAAAGACCCAGGAATTCCTGACGGAACAACTTGAGATATGCCTTCCGTTCTAATTCCAAAGACTTTGTAGTAATAAAAGCTTCATTGATCTCGAATATCCTCCTCTCAAGCAGAATTTTGTAAAAGTTTCCCGGCGAAGTACAATCCAGGGAGTAGCTATGATAGCCTATGGCGGATATCCTCAGGGGATGATCACTGAAAGCTTTCATATCCAGTGAAAATCCCCCCTCCTCATCCGTGGTGGTCCCTATAAAGCTTCCATCCACATAGACTGCAGCATAATCAATGGGGGCCCCGGTCTCTTCATCCAAAACGATCCCCTGGATGACCTGGGAAAACAGGTGGATACTCAATAGTAACAGGAGTAGCGTCAGGGTCAAGTGTAACTTCATAGCTGTTAACAATGAAATAAAAATACAAAAACCACACCAAAGTCATTCTCGAAGCTCAAATAAGTCTCTTCCAAAGCACTTTTCTCCAGACACGCGCTGGCACTTACTATGTCACGCTCTTTGCAGTAATCCAATCCTAAACCCCCTCCAAATTAACACCAGGACACCCCTTACTAACTGTCATTCAATTACTTACACAATTAACACATGCGTTCTAAGCCCCTTTTTAGTCCCATACGCGGCATTTCCCCTCTGGCTAGTGTCTACCGCTAGTGAGGCATAGATCGTTCAAGTATGAGCCCGTAAGGGGCTTTATATCAAGTTTTTATATATTCGTGTAAATGTATCATTCTGAATATAAGCTATTTATTATATGGAAAGGTGAATTAAGGGTTGTGTGATATGTGCTGGGAGTATGGGGAGTGGGGATTGAGATATGTTACTGTTAACAGAGCTATAAAATTGTTAACTTATATTCCAAATCTAAGTAGCATATGAAATGAAAAAAGGCCTTGAATTCGAAAAATTAACAGCAGAGATATTTGCTTGAATGGTATCCCTCAACTGGACAGAGAATACAAGCCAAACAGATCGGGTATTCAAGCAAGGCTATTAGATCCAAAGTTTACAATCTGGATATATAACACCAAAAAAGAAGCGCTCCGCGAGAAACTTATTGCAAGAATAGAGAAGGAAAGTCTGGAAAGATATAATAGACTGATGAAAGCAGAGGAGGATTTGAATGGAGGGAGGAAAGAAGAAGTGGATTATAATACCTGGAGTCAAGAACGTGAGTTGGCGTTAAAAGAAAGAAAGCAAAAAACGAAAGGTCTTAATCGTAACGAAATTGCAGAATATTTAGAGATCGAAAAAATAGAAATTGAGCTACCAGAGATACCCAGGTTTTGCAGTTTAATTGAAGTGAATAAATATGCGGATTGTCCTATGCATCATGAATTTTATAGTCGTCGCACATTGATTGATTGTTACAATTGCAGTTTCTTCTATAAAATCAAAACCGTACCTAAAACAAAATGCGAATTTGTAATATGTAGCTTTCAAGGAGAAGAAGGCTTTTACTCGTGAGTGGCACTCCACCCATCTTAATTAGAGATTGGCTTAACCACCAATAGGAAATATCAGCGCATCGTTAGTTTGCCGATAGACAAAATAAGATTATGATGACAAGAATTAATCGTGATATTTATTCTAGAAAGAAAGCTCTTCATCCGACTAAATATCGGTTTTATAAAAAACTATATCGATATTTATAAACCCCCGGCAGCGTATTCCACCGGGGGGGGAGACATGACAAAAAAGAAAACAAAAAAATCAGGAGCCGTTAACCGTATCGAGGCCGGGGTTCCCGAACTGGGTTTTAAGCCTCTTATTAAAATCCCTGATCAGGGCTAAAGCGGGCGTACTAAACAGGGCAGTAGCTAATGGCATCAGGGAGGAAGCCAGCCGTTTGGAGAAGGGCTATTTCCGGAGCCTCCTTGCCGGATTGGGTTTCAAAATTGAATTTCTCAACAGTATAGATCAAGATGACACAGATAAATGAACGCCTCCCTTACCCCAAAGTGATTTAAACAGAAAAGCATATCAGGAGCACTTGAGATGCCTCACAGAGTTCTTCGATGTATTTACAAACACCCCGGATTGATCAACACTGACATCTTGTCGGTCATAATTGATCTTACATCAATCTACATCCATCTGATATCGATTGACTATCATCTTATACAGAAGCACATTCATCTGAAATCAATCTACAGGCAACTAAAGCCTATCTACGGAAATCTTATGCAATCTGACAATCATCTAATAAGGATTTTGTCTTATCCTGAAATAGCTTGACACAAAAATGTCAAGACTATTAAAAAAGAAAAAGAAGCCACATTAACCGATTACATGGAGGGATTTCAAGAAAAGAAAATCAACTATGGTGATTATGAAGTTAGTTTCAGGCGCTGGCTTGTTAGCCAGATTGACTCGGGCAATATGAGTATTAATGAAGTGCAAGATCGTTTTCAGATTAACCAGGCCTTACTGAAGAGAGGATTCAAAAGATGGCAAGAACTCTATTCTGATGAAATACATTTATCTTTGAAAACCATGAGTTCCAAAGATAGAGCTGATAACAGTAAGTTAGAAAAGCGCGTCGAAGAGCTTGAGAAGCAGTTAAAACTAGCTCAGATGAAGAATGTTGCGCTTAACACCATGATCGATATAGCCGAGAAGGACTATAAACTTGCGATCCGAAAAAAGTCTGGCCCCAAACAGTAGAAGTACTGGCACAAATGTATCCGCTGGCCTCTAAAGCGACCATTTGTGGACTGTTTGGGAATAGCCGACAGGCTTGGTACGATAGTAAAAAGCGCCAATCAAAAATGCAAATGCAGGAAGTGTTCATCCTGAAACTAGTAAAAGAGCTCAGGCAAGAACACAAGCGCATGGGTGCAGAGAAGCTCCTTCATTTGCTTTCCCCTATTCTTGCAGAGCACAAGATAAAATACGGACGTGACAAGTTTTATAGTCTTCTGAGCGAACACGGTTTACTGGTGAGACGCCGTAAGCGCAGGCCAAAGACTACCAACTCAAATCACCTATTCCGCAAATACCCTAATTTAATAAAGGATACTAAGCTATATTGTTGTGGACGACTGTGGGTTAGCGACATCACATATATTCGTATCAAGAAAGGATTTGTATATCTGTCGCTGATAACTGATGCTTATTCAAAGAAAATCGTTGGATGGTGTCTTTGGTCTGATCTCACAAGTGAAGGGGCTCTAAATGCGCTTAAAATGGCGATTGCAAACGAAGGAGTAAAACCAAAACTCACACACCACTCAGACCGTGGTATTCAATATTGTTGTCACGATTATGTCAACTATTTGAAAGGTTCAAAAATCGAGATATCCATGACTGAAAACGGAGATCCCTATGAAAATGCTGTTGCAGAACGTGTCAATGGAATCTTAAAGGATGAATACGAGCTTCATGAGACTTTTTTGGATTATCACACAGCATTAGAAGCTACGAAAAGCGCTGTCTATAAGTATAATCATAAGCGGCCCCACAGGAGTGTTAGCTTTATGTTTCCAATTGATGCACACTATGAAAAGGGGCCATTAAAAAGGCATTGGAAAAAACGTAATTATGCCCCAAAGCCAGAAACAGAATTACAGGAAAATCATGTAGCCAAAACCAGGGTTAAACCCAAAATACTA
>Ga0255382_10147_pt1 | contig 10736 bp, 9 predicted proteins | sample ANMaggSeSYBR01H9_FD_182101 | JGI IMG/M metagenome (GOLD analysis project Ga0255382, IMG submission 182101) | Sediment cell enrichment communities from methane seep in Santa Monica Basin, California, United Staets - ANME aggregate JGI... | ecosystem: Environmental > Aquatic > Marine > Cold seeps >... | reverse complement strand
CGATCACTTAATCGAATTAGCTCATCTAATTCTTCAGAAATCAGCAAGATAGCAGCTCCTTGATCCCGCTGCTGAAGCAGCAATTTCTGAACACCTTCAATCGCACCCACATCCAACCCTCTTGTGGGCTGTACAGCCACCAGAAATGGGGGATTATTTGATAGTTCTCTTGCCAGAATTAAACGTTGTAGATTCCCCCCCGAGAGAAGCCGAACTGGCGTCTTAATTGAAGGAGCGATAATTTCATAGACATCCTTCAAATCAGTAGCCAAAGCTTCTGCCGCACCATTATCCACTACCAGTCCCTTGCCTATCGGTTCGCTAGTATAGCGTTTCATGATCACATTATCTGTAACATCCAAATTGGGAGAAGACCCGACATGTGTTCGGTCTTCCGGTACATGAGCAATACCTTGTTTTATCCCTGACTTCACTGGACTATTGGTAATGTCTTTTTCTAAAACCGTAACTTTACCTTGAGTGCACTTTCTTAATCCAGTCACGACTTCAGCCAATTCGCTTTGTCCGTTACCAGCAACCCCGGCTAAACCAACGATTTCACCTTTATGAACATTAATATTTACTCCACGTAAGGCAGGTAATCTTTTGTTGTTTTCGGCATGAACATCCTCTACCTTAAGAACATTCTCGCCAACTTCATGCTGTAAACGTATTTGATTAAAGATAACTTCCCTGCCAACCATTAACCGCGCCAGGTCTTTACGGGTCACATCCTGCATTGAGATACCACCTGCGGTGACAACTCCACGCCGCAGGATCGTGAGACGATCTGAAATCTCCAACACCTCATTCAATTTGTGGCTGATGAAAACTATAGATTTCCCACTCTTTGACATTGCTCGTAGTGTATCGAAGAAATCACCAATTTCCACTGGTGCAAGTACGGCAGTTGGTTCGTCTAAAATCAAAATTTCAGCCCCCCGATAAAGCATTTTCAACAATTCTACCCGTTGCTGTTCGCCTACGCTCAATTGCCATATTGTGGCTTTGGGATCCACCTTCAGGCCGTATTCTTCTCCCATTTCGGCAATTTTTCGATCAAATGACTCTAAATTCATCAAAAAACGCGGTTCACGTAATCCTAGAAGTACATTCTCAGTTACTGTCAAAGAAGGCACCAGCATAAAGTGCTGGTGAACCATACCAATGCCTGCGGCAATAGCATTTCGAGGAGAATTGAACACCTTTTTCTCACCATGAATGAATAGTTTACCGCTTTCGGCTTTATACATCCCCCCCCAAAACATTCATCAAAGTACTTTTTCCGGCACCATTTTCTCCTAACAATGCATGAATTTCACCCTTCCGCAAGGAAAAATTGACATGGTCATTTGCAAGCACTCCTGGAAATCGTTTGACAATTTGCCGCATCTCAACAACATTCTTAAATGGGGGTTGCTCGAAATTATCTGCCATATGTCCTCTTTTTCTCAAACTCTAATACTTAAGATCATATCTGATTTTATCGGAAATCAACTGAAATGACCCCCAATTAAATTCGACATCTTTTCTTGATTATTGTTCGTTACAAAGTAATCCACTTAGAAATTTGAAGTGATTTGAACTCTTTTTTCTCAATAATGGAGCAGCCAAAATTTGGCTGCTCCATCTTCTTCAAAAATTAATTTTATTATTCAGGCAATTCAGCTGTAACATTCTCATTCCACCAGTACATACAATAAGTGCAGCCAAGATCGTATACCGGGAATTGGTCAAGATCAAGTTGCCCCATCTGTTCGCCTTCTGGAACAATCACATTTCCCTGATTATCAACAATCTCACCAGTGAAAACATCAAATCGGTCAAAATCACCGGCCAACATCTGGGCCATGGTGTCTTCCACGAAAGTTAATACTTCTGGATCCAGGTCAGTAAGACCTTCCGGAAGTTCTTGATCATCCATGAAGCCAAACAAACCTAAGCCACCAGTATCTGCATCAAAATAATGCCAACCAGGGATATAGGAACCATCACGAGTACCTTCAGCAATCTCTTGATATACAGAACCCCAATTCCAATAAGGAGCGGTTAGACATCGTTCAGCGGTGCAGGAACCAACCCAGTCATAGGTAATACCCCACACATCTCCGCGTTCTGTTGCCACGTCTGCTGGAGCAGGAGTATCCGCGCCAGTGAAAACAACATAAGCACCAGCATCAAACAAAGAAGCTGCTGCTTCTTTTTCAATGATCGGATCGTGCCAGGTATTTAACCAGCGGACATCCATTGTACACTCGGGGCAGTATTTCTGGAGACCTAGAGCAAATGCGTTTCCCAACCGTAGTTCTTCAGGAATGGGAAAGGTGGCCATATAACCGGTTTTAGTCTGTCCATCTTGATGTGCACGAGCCCCAGATAGAACACCAGCCAGGTATTTCATGTCTTCCATTGCGCCCATAAGGTTACCAAAGTTCTCTCCATTCGCTTTGAAACCAGAAACATGAATAAACATCTGGGAGGGGAATTCATCAGCCACTGTTTCCATCCCATCCATATAACCAAAAGATGTGCCAATGATCAAATCAAAACCTTTGCGTGCGAGTGAACGGGTAACTTGTTCACTATCAGCACCCTCAGGAACCAGTTCTACATAAGCTATATGCACATCGCTCATGTTTTCTTCCACGTGCAGCAATCCTTCATAATGCGCCTGTGACCAACCGCCATCATCATGTGGGCCAATCAGGATCATAGCAACATTGAATTTATCTTCTTTGATTGCAGGAATTTGGAATCCGCCTTCTTCAGTGGAACCATCGCCGCAAGCTGTCAGCAGGAAAGCAAACACCAAAATCGCAGTAAAAATGAAAAATAAACTTTTCTTACTCATTAATTAATCTCCTCTGTAAATTTCTTACAACAACATATTGGTAATTATTAGGGTTTTGAGAATTATGATTCCGAATTTCACCTCCTTAGGAAATAAATCAGAAACATCAAATATTGTACTCAAATCATTAATATTAATCAACATATAATACTGGTTGTTTAGACAAGCTATAGGATTGTTTTTTTCAGATATTCCCCCTGTCTTTACTCGCGCCCCTGTGATTCCGACTTACGACAACGAAGGGGTACCTACTTTTATTGTACATGATTTACCGAAGATGGAATATTCCATCTTCGGTTTTTTTCACTTCTTATGGAACGATCCAGGTACCGGTTTCGCCTCTTAACGCGCTGCCAATACTTGGAGGATCTGTAATCAAAGCCTGCTTACCACCATTTTCAAGGAACTTAATAATTGCCTCAACTTTGGGCAGCATACTACCTTTCGCAAACTGGCCGTCTTTTATATATTGTTTAGCATCCGCAACCGTAATCCGATCCAGATCAATTTGTTCAGGTGTATTGAAATTTAAAGAAACTTTTTCAACAGCCGTGGAGATTACAAATAAATCTGCCTTCATTTCGGTCGCAAGTAAAGAAGAACTAAAATCTTTATCGATTACCGCCTCAACACCACTAAGGGCCCCCTTGTCATTAATAACCACTGGTATCCCACCGCCGCCAACAGCAACAACAATGATTCCCGCATTGATCAAAGCTTTGATCGCTGGGGCTTCAATAATTTCCAGGGGTTTCGGTGATGGAACAACACGACGCCATCCCCGTCCTGCATCTTCTACTACAACCCAGCCATCGTTCTCAGCCCGTTCTTTGGCGGCTGCTTCTTCCATAAAAGTCCCGATGGGTTTTGAGGGACTTGCAAATGCTGGATCATCTTTTCCGACAACTGTCTGTGTCACAATCGCAGCTGCTGTTTTATCCATCCCGCGTTCAACCATCTCACGATAGAGTGCGCGTTCAAACATGTACCCAATCGCCCCTTGCGAATCTGCTCCGCAATAATCCAGCGGTACTTCATGCAGCTCTTGCGAGGAGAGTTCTGACCTTCGAAGGATAAATCCAACCTGCGGGCCATTGCCATGAGTAATAACAACGTCCCAGCCTGCCTCAATCATATCTACAATATGAGCAATTGATTCTTGCGCAGCATTATATTGATCGGAAATTGTCTGGTGAGCTTTATCTTTAATTAGCGAATTACCGCCGACTGCCACCACTGCTACTTTTTTTTCTGTCATGCGCATTCTCCTAGTTCATTGTCAAAGCCATTACGGCTTTTTGAGCATGTAAGCGGTTCTCAGCTTCATCAAACACGACCGAATGTTTCCCATCCATCACACTGCTGGTGACTTCAACATCCCGTTCGGCGGGTAATGGATGCATATAGATGGAATCTTCTTTAGTTAAAGCCATTTTTCGATCATCTGTGATCCAATGCTCATACTTCTTGGTGATTCGAGTGATCTCATCTGGATCGTCTGTGTGGTTCATACAACCCCATGACTTTGCATAAATAATATCGGCATCCTTGAAAGCCTCATCCATATCATCTACAACTTCAAATCCAACCCCGGCAGCCTTGGCTTCGGCTTCGGCCCTTGCCATCACATCAGGCATTAATTTAAATTCTGGTGGATGAGCCAAAGTTATATCCAGCCCGAAACGAGGCATCTGCAGAATGAGACTCTGGGGTACAGACATGGGTTTTGCATAAGACGAAGCATAAGCCCAACTGACCACCATTTTTTTTTCTGCGTAAATTACGGCCTTTTTTCTCAATAATCGTCATCAAATCGGCCAGGCACTGGAAAGGATGATAAATTTCACATTGCATATTTAAAATGGGCGAGCGTGAAGCCTCAGCAACCAGATTTAAATATCGATTACCAATGCCCCAATCACAATGTCGGATAGCGATTCCATCAAAATAACGCCCAAAAATTTCACCCAGTTCCTTTTCAGTATCACCGTGTGAAATCTGTGTAGTTCGACTTTCAATAAAGGCTGCATGCCCGCCTAACTGTGCCATTCCTGATTCAAACGAACCTCGCGTCCGCGTGCTGCTAAAGAAAAACAGCATCGCAAGGGTTTTGTCACGCAGCATCGCATGATCCTGACCCAGTGCGCGTTTCATCTTGAGATCCCATGCCAGGTCTAAAACAGTTTCCACTTCTTCTTTGGTGAAATCAAGATCACCGATTAAATCGCGCCCTCTCAATCCTGTCTGCATAATATTTTCTCCTTGTTGGTTATTATTGAATGAAATCCGATTTTGAATAAGCTTTCATTCTCCATCGGATTTCTATTCCAAATTATTTATTCAGTAGCACCTAACACAAGTGCCAGCAATGCCATCCTCATCACAACACCGTTGAAAGCCTCTTCCCAATAACGTGACCATTTTGTTATGTCAACTTGAGGAGGGATTTCATCCATTCGGGGCAGCGAGTGCAATAAAATCGCATCTGATTTGGCTTTATTTTTCAACAACTCACGGGTGATCTTATAATTAGAAGGGGTCATCCCTACATCACCATCCCGCTCGTCACGGCTCTTGGTATAGTCCGGTTGAACGACTGGCTCAACTAAAATTACATCTGCATCTGCTATGACTTGCTCGATATGTTCAACCTCTTTGTAATCCAGACAATAGTCATCCAGATCAGCTTTCATCTCATCTGTAAGTGACATATCGGGAGGAGAAACAAATGAAATTGGGCAGTCAAATTGGGTCAATCCATACGCAAGTGAGTGCATCGTACGCATCCGCATATCACCGACAGCAACCCAGCGCAGCCCATCAAGACGACCTTTCTCGGTCAACACTGTATATAAATCCGTAAGAATTTGGGTGGGGTGCTCTCCCCAGCCATCACCGCCATTGATAATCGGTATGCTGGCCCATTTTGCTGCTTCATGCGGCGCACCTTTTTGGAAGTGGCGCATCACAATAACATCACCATAATACTCCAGCATTTTGACAGTGTCTTTGATTGATTCCTGGTAAAAATCACCCGCACGGGTCATTTTCGCATCAGCAAATCCAGTTACATGCCCGCCTAAACGATGCATGGCTGCCTCATGAGCAAGCCTCGTGCGTGTTGAAGGCTGGTAGAAGGCTGTCACCATTGTTTTTTCTTTCAACAAATCGCAATTCTTACGATTTCTTGCGATGGGCGCCATTTGTTTGGCAATTTCAAATACACGGAAGAACTCTTCTCGTTCAAAGTCCTTTAAAGATAGAATGTCACGTCCCATAAAACTTCGCATTTTTAATAACTCCTTTATTAGTGATTAATTTTTGGTTTTAAATTTAGGGCTTTCGCCAAAATTAAACTGCATTTCTAAACACTTACAGCTTAACTTTCTCACACCATTAATGCTGTCCAACTCGACGTACAACATGAAAATTAAAATAACCTGGTAAAAAATAACTGGATGATAGATCAACCATCCGTCCAAATTGTGTAAACAATTTGGCTTGAAAATACAACAATGCGTCACCACGTTGAATTTCGAGTAACCGGGCCACCTCTGAAGTGGCTGCAACAGCTTGAATTTCAGTTACTGAATTTGCAAGTTTGGGCGTTCCTCTTTGAATCAGGAAATCCAAAACTGAACCGGTGAAACCGGCTGCTAATTCGGAAGGTTTTAAGATATCATCAGACAGGATATCAATAAGAAAGGCGGCTGGGCGGTCTTCGGCTAAAATTACTCGCTCAATCTGAATTAGCGGAGTCAACTCCTTAACATTGAAAACCAATGCCTGCTTTGCATCTGCTTGAATATAACTAATTTTGGATCTCCCCATAGCTACAGGAAGAGAAATCTGGTGAGCCATTGTCTCAATGCTCTCCAGAACTTCTAGCCCGCTGTCAAGAACATGGGTATGGCTGATGACGAAAGTACCCACCCCTTGCCTGCGTCGGACAATCCCCTGTCCTTCAAAAGCTCGCATTGCTTCACGCAATGTAGCACGACTGACTCCCAACTGTTTTGATAATTTCGGTTCTGATGGGAGCCGTTCTCCTGGAGGTGTATTGGCAATTACTCTGCCAAGTTCTTCTTGTAAACGACGAAATGGAGTTTCTCGCCGGCCTATATTTTCAATCATGTTCTCCCCCTTCTTCATACAATGGAAGAAATTCAAATTTTTCTCCATCGAATAATCCTTTATCTGAAAGGCGCAGCGCAGGAATAACAATCAATGACAGCAAACTTAATTGCATATTCGCATTATTCAATTCACAACCACAGGCGCGGATTCCTGCCAGAACAGAATCTGCTGATCGAGCCACATGTTCAGCGGATTGGTTCGACATCAATCCAGCAATAGGCAGTTCAACAAGTCCAATTACAGTTCCATTGCGAACGACAACCTGCCCTCCTTGCGTTTCTCTGAGTTTATTGACCGCAATCGCCATGTTCTCGTCATCAGTACCTACCACAACCATCTGATGACAGTCATGGGAAACTGTAGAAGCAATCGCACATGTCTCTCTAAGTCCAAACCCGCTTACAAATGCTTTTTGAATAGTCCCAGAATCCTTATGGCGATCTAATACAGCAATCTTCGCCAAATCTTGGTATTGATTGGCATGCAATTCTCCATCATTGACAGGCACAACTATTTTCAAATGGCGTGTCGGCGCTTGATTCTCGATCACTCCAATAACGTTTACTTTAACATTCGCAACATCACTATCAATAATCACCCGGAATTCATCTGCTTTCACTTCGGATGAGAGATGCACTGAATTCATCGTCCACGCAGGATAATCAATTTCTGGCAAAGGTATGCATAATTTCCCCTTCTCGGCCACAATCTTCCCTTTAGCAATCACCTTCTCAGGGCGCATCTCACTCAGTTCAGAAATTATCAGCATATCCGCAAAGCGACCCGGTGCAATCATCCCCATCTCTTGATCAACTCCAAATCGTTCTGCTGTATTAATGGTTGCCATTTGAATTGCAGTCATAGGTGGCAATCCTTGTGTAATAGCAAAGCGTACAACTTTGTCCATATGGCCTTCAGTAACCAGAGTGTGGGAGTGTGAATCGTCTGTACAAAGAATAAAGCGTCGGGGATCTAAATTCTGCTCGGTTACGGCTTTAACCAACGCAGCCACATCATGCCAGGCTGAACCCTGACGCATCATCACCCACATTCCCTGCCTCACCCGTGCAACAGCGTCCATAGTACGGGTACCCTCATGATCATCCCCCACACCAGCCGCCACATAACCATGAAAAGGAAGTCCTAAATCCTCTGTCGGATAATGACCGCCAATGGCCTTCTGCACCAAACGTGTTGACATTAACTTCTGGTGGACTTCCTCATCATTCAAGAAGACTCCCGGGTAATTCATCATCTCGCCAAGACCAATAATTTGATCCCACTGCAAGGCTTCATCAACATCCTCAGCTGTAATAGTTGAGCCAGTAGTTTCATATCCTGGGGCTGATGGAACACAGGAAGGAACCTGTACAAAAACATGAATCGGTTGAAGAGCTGCTTCATCCGACATTATACGAACACCGTCCAGACCAAACACATTTCCTATTTCATGGGGGTCAATAAACATTCCGGTCGTACCTCGTGGTACAACAGTTCGAACAAATTCCGTCACGGTTATCATGCCTGATTCAACATGCATGTGTCCATCGAGGAGACCGGGAACAAGATATTTTCCTTCTGCATCAATCACCACTGTTTCAGGTCCAATCAAAGCATCCGTCTCTTCGCCTACGTAAGCGATTCTTTCACCCAGAACCCCGACAAATGTATTCGGAACAAACTCACCAGATTGTACGCTTACCCATGTTGCATTTCGAATGACCAGATCGACAGGTTTTCTACCCATCGCGCAATCGACTAATGCTCTTGTATCCTTAATTCGAAAAGATTTCATCAAATTCCCTGAATTTCTTATCCATTCACAAGACGTTGTGCAGCAACATTGTGATGTAATATATGTTTGTTTAAATCAAAATCTACCAAATGCCCATCACGAACAATAAATTTCCCATTTACAATAGAAAGATCCACGTGCTGCGGATTGCAGAATAAAAGGGCGGCGACAGGATCAACCAGAGCTCCTGCATAATCCAGCTGATTCAAATCGAAAGCGATCAAATCCGCCTGCATCCCGACAGCAAGCGCACCAATATCATCCCGACCCAATACTTTTGCCCCTCCAAGGGTTGCACTTTCTAACGCCTGCCGCCCCGCCATGAGCGGCGGAACATCTTCACCTGAAAGTGAAGCGCCACTGATACCTGCACCCAATCGGGAAAGCAGCATCGCCTGTCTTGCTTCAGACAAAAGGTGTGAACTATCATTGCTGGCAGACCCATCAACCCCAATCCCCACATTTACTCCCGCCGACAGATACTTCATAATCGGCGCAATGCCTGAAGCCAGACGCATATTTGATGATGGACAATGTGCGACACCACATCCCTCACGTGCATATACTTGCAGTTCCTCGTCATTGATCCAGACAGAGTGAGCGAACCAGACATCTTTCCCAACCCAACCTACAGATTGCATATAAGCCAACGGACGATACCCAAACATGTCCATGCAAAATGCTTCCTCATCCTGAGTTTCTGCCAGATGGGTATGCAAATGAACACCATATTCTCGTGCCAAAATTGCGCTTTCTTTCATTAAGGCACTGGAAACACTGAATGGCGAACAAGGTGCAAGCACGATTTGAAGCATTGAACCTGGTGAAGGATCATGATAGCGTTCAATCAGCCGGATACTGTCCCTCAGAATCTCTTCTTCTGTATCAACCACACTATCCGGGGGCAGCCCTCCTTTACTCTGTCCAAGACTCATCGAACCACGAGATGCATGGAATCGGATGCCAATTGCCTGTGCTGCTTCAATTTCATCATCCAATCTTGAACCATTGGGGAATAGGTAGAGATGGTCTGAGGCTGTTGTACAACCCGAAAGCGCCAATTCAGCCATGGCAGTCTTCGTAGATATTCGAATATCGTCTGGATTCATTCGTGCCCAAATAGGATAAAGTGTGGTCAACCAATGAAAAAGGTTGGCATTCTGTGCACCAGGCAGCGCTCTGGTCAAGGTCTGATAAAAATGGTGGTGAGTGTTTACCAATCCCGGTAATACAATCATGTCATTCATATCGACAATTTCATCCGCTTTAGACGGCATTTCAGAAATCTGCCCTACTCTTTCTATCACCCCATCCCGAATAAACAAGCTACCGCCAGGGATTTCCCGACGGTCATCATCCATAGTAACCAGTACTGTTGCATTTTTTAAAAGCAAAGTGGACATCTTCTTATCCATTTCTTTTTAAGCTCAACTAATATTTTTAAAAACTAATATTGGTAAGTTGAGTTTAACAAGTGAATCGAAAAATGTCAATTGTCAGACAACATGACTTTTGTCATGACTTCGTGTGATCTTTTTTTGTATGAGTATGTTCTTTACTCGTTTCTATTGAACAGTGCAAGACACTAGGACGAAAACCACAACCAATGATTTTGTAGAAAGATTCAACCGCACTTTACTTTAGGAGATCTTCAGTACCGATTTAGTACCAAATTATATGAATCCGTGAAAGCTCTTCAGAAAGACTTGGATAAATGGTTGGTGAATTACGATACTGAAAGACCACATTTGGATTATCCCAATATGAGACTTTGACCAATCGAAACAATTGATTTGTACCTATCGAAAAAGGTTAGGAAAGAAGCTTAGTCTTATAATTTATTTTAGTGTTAAAACATCATTGTAGAGTTTCCTTAAATGTTCGTCTGACATATCCAAAATTGGTTCATACATGAAAGAATTTAGGTGAATATTTGCTGGCGTCATAAGGATT
>Ga0255382_10113_pt1 | contig 10763 bp, 9 predicted proteins | sample ANMaggSeSYBR01H9_FD_182101 | JGI IMG/M metagenome (GOLD analysis project Ga0255382, IMG submission 182101) | Sediment cell enrichment communities from methane seep in Santa Monica Basin, California, United Staets - ANME aggregate JGI... | ecosystem: Environmental > Aquatic > Marine > Cold seeps >... | reverse complement strand
CGATCCTCGTCGCGAGCGGCGTTACAAAAAGGCCGGCAAACAGATTATGACCTTGGTTGAAAAGGACATCAAGCCGCGCGACATTGTTACTATGGAATCATTTGATAACGCACTGGCACTGGACGTTGCTATGGGCGGCTCGACCAACACCGTCCTGCACACCCTTGCCGTCGCCCATGAGGCGGAAGTCAAATATGACCTCGACCGAATCAACGACATCGCCCAAAGATGCCCGAATATATGTAAGGTCTCACCTTCCAGCAGTTACCACGTTGAGGACGTCGATACTGCCGGCGGCATCAGCGCCATCTTGAAAGAAATTTCCAAAATCGACGGCCTGCTTCATACCGACTGCCTGACCGTAACGGGCGGAACAATCGGTGAAAATATCACCGACGCCGAGATTAAAGACACTGAATGTATCCGACCGTTGGATAAGGCCTATTCACAAAAAGGCGGCCTGGCGATTCTCCGCGGCAATCTGGCACCCGACGGCGGCGTTGTCAAAAGTGCCGGAGTAACCGCGAACATGCTCACACACAGCGGCCCGGCGGTCATTTTCGATTCTCAGGAGGAGGCCTGCGAGGGCATTTTGGCCGGCAAGGTCAAATCCCAGGATGTGGTTGTGATTCGTTATGAAGGACCGCGCGGCGGCCCTGGTATGCAGGAAATGCTCAGTCCCACCAGTTATATAATGGGCGCCGGGCTGGGCGAATCCGTGGCCTTGATCACCGATGGCCGCTTCAGCGGCGGTACCCGCGGCGCTTGCGTTGGCCATATCAGCCCGGAAGCAGCCGTCGGCGGCCCGATCGGCCTGCTGCGAGATGGTGATATTATCGAGATAGACATTCCCAATAATTCAATCAGTGTAAAACTCACCGATGAAGAAGCTTACCGAACGACGAAAAAACTGGCAAAAACCCGCCCCCCGCATCAACTATGGCGTCCTCGGCAAATACGCCAAAATGGCCCAATCAGCCGATACCGGAGCGGTTTTGGAATGGAAATAGTCAATTGGGGTGATTAATTATGATTAAGCAACAATCAATTGAAAGCAAAAATACTAATATCAGCGATATATTGGCGACAGCCCTTTATAATCTCAGGCAGTCGGCCGGGCGGCTTGCGCTTGATGACCATATTGTCGCCAGAATAGCTGAGCCAAAAGAAAAAATTGAGATAACAATAGACCCCATACTGTCTAATGGCGAAACCGCTCACGTCAAGGCTTTTGTAGTGCGACACAACGACATCCTCGGACCAGCCAAGGGCGGAATTAGGATGACTCACTCAGTTACTATGGACGATATTGTGGGGCTTTCGATGGAGATGACTTGGAAGACAGCACTGATCGGCGTCCCGTTTGGCGGAGGCAAATCCGGCATCCGTTGCGATCCGGCAAGCCTTTCGCCCGAAGCCAGGGAAACTATTATTCGCTCTTTCACTCGTGGCATCAAACGGCATATCGGACCTGAAATTTATATTCCAGCCCCTGATATGGGCACAAACGAAGCGGATATGGGCCATGTACGCGACTGTATAGCATATTCGAACGGTACATCCATTACCAAAGGATGTTTTGTAACAGGCAAACCCGTAATCCTGGGCGGTATAATCGGCAGGCGAGAGGCGACCGGCAAAGGGGTGATTTTTACAACCCTGGCGGCCTGTGAAAAAATCGGTATTGATATTACAAAGGCTCGTATTGCTGTGCAGGGCTTTGGCAATGTCGGCCAGGTCGCCGCGACCTGGGCCGCAAAGTCGGGGGCCAGGGTAATAGCTGTTTCGGATATTACCGGTGGGATAATAAATGAGCAGGGACTGGATATCGATGCTCTCCGGGAACATGTGAAAGAAACCGGCGGAGTCCGCGGTTTCAAAGACGCCACAGAAACCACAAATAATGACGTCCTTGAGGCATCTTGCGACATTCTGATACCCGCGGCGACACAATCACAGATTACCAACGCAAATGCCGACAGGATAAAGGCGAAGATCATTGCCGAGGGGGCAAATTCGCCCACCACACCGGATGCCGATGAGATATTAGACCAACGCGGTATTTTTGTAATACCAGATATCCTGTGTAACGCCGGCGGCGTGTTTGTCTCTTTTCTTGAATATACCCAGGAGACCCAGCGTGAGCAGATGACTTATGAGCAGGTCGAACAAAGACTTTGCGACCGGATGATGAAAAAGTTTGATGAGGTTTATAATTATTCACTCGATAAACATATCACCATGCGCCAGGCAGCCATGGATATAGCAGTCGGCAAAGTAGTTGAAGGAATATATTCAAGGGGCCTGTTGCCATAATGGACATTTAATATTATTTGTTCCATTATATTGATGAAAGGATAATCCTTATGAGCAATAAACCACCAGTTTGTATCGTCGGCGGCGGCATGATAACCGAGGTACAGATTCTGCCCTCCATCTATCAGCTTCAGCGTCTGGGTATTGTCGGCGAAGTCAGCGTTTGCGCATTAAACAGCGAGCCGCTTAAGGTATTGGCGGACAATCAGTCGCTGAAAACAGCCTTCCCCGGCCATAGCTTCACTGCATATCCTTCTCTTGAGACGGATCCGCAGCAGAACCTTCCCGATATGTTTAAGGAGGTAATCGCTAAAATGCCCCGGCACAGCATCGTCGTAATCGCCCTGCCGGACCAACTGCATCGCATGGCGTTGGATACCGCCCTTGAGAACGATCAGCATATCTGCTGTGTAAAGCCGCTGGTACTGAAATACGATCAGGCTGTCGAGATTGAAAAAATCGCTTACGAAAAAGGGCTGGTCATAGGTGTGGAATATCATAAGCGACTTGACGATCGTGCCCTGATGGCCCGTCGGCTGTACAAAGACGGCGCGTTCGGTGAATTCCGTATCGGCCATGCCGAGATGAACGAACCTTATTATTACCGTGATTCCAATTTTCAGAACTGGTGCACCCGCGAAAACTCCGACATGTTCACTTATGTCGGCTGCCACTATGTCGATCAGGCCCACTTCATTACCGGCCTGTTGCCCCGGTCAGTATCGGTGTACGGCATAATCGACAAATATCCCAACGGCAATGAAGGCTACCTCTGGACCGATGCTCGCGTTATATGGAAAAACGATGCCTGCCTCAACATTACCAATATTATGGGCTATCCGGACGAGGGGCCGGGCGGTAACTTCCAGGGAATCCGTATGTACTGCGCCGGCAACGGTAAAAGCGGTATGCTCGTTCATAACGACCAGAACCGCGGTATTGAATATTGCTGCCTCGAAAAAGGCGATCAGCCCGGCGATACTTATTACTCACAGCCCAGCCCGGATTATTTTAAATATGTCGATCTGGGCGGCAGCGGCCTGACGCCGGTCGGATACGGATACCGTTCGATCGAGTTTATCATAAAGAATATCCGCAAATGCAGAGAAATATCGGATGCCGCCGATGAAAAACAGGCCCTGGCCAATAGGCAACAACTGATAAAACAATTCGACGATGAAGGCATTATGGCAACACCGGCCAACAGCGCCTATAATGAACTGGTGGTCGAGGCCGGACGGCTGTCGATCCTGAACAACAGTAGAGAAGTTGAAATAACCTACGGCGACAACGCCGGCGTCGCCTTCCGAAGGCAGTGATTAAGTTGAAAGGTTGCGAGTTGTGAGTTGTGAGAAAAAGAGAAGATGAAAAATAATCCGCAGATTTCGCAGATTGCACAGATTAAAGATGAATATTGAACATGTAACAAATTAGAAGAAAGACAAGAAAAAATGGCAAAAGAATTCCCGCTTGAATCAGTTGAAGTAAAACCCGTATCAACAAAGTACCGCAAAATATCGGGACCGATCCCTAACGAGCAAACCGTCAAACAAATCGAGAAGCTCCGAAGAGCCGAACCGCTCAGTATGCGCGGTCAGCCGCCGGTTATATGGGATCGAGCCGAGGGCATCAGCGTTCACGATGCATACAGTAATATGTGGCTTGATTTCTCATCGGGCGTTCTTATCACGAACGCCGGGCACGGCCGTAAGGAAATCGCCGACGCCATCATCAAGCAGGCGTCCCGCACCCTGCTTACCTCTTACTGCTTTCCCAATCAGCCGAGGATCAATCTGGCACAAAAACTGGTTTCAATCGCCCCACCGGAACTGAACAAGGTGTTTCTGCTCAGTACCGGCGCCGAAAGCACCGAGTGCGCACTCAAACTGATGCGTACCAACGGCAGAAAACTCGGCGGCGATGACAAAAGCGTGATAGTCGCGTTCAGTGAATCGTTTCACGGCCGTTCGCTCGGCGCCCAGATGATGGGCGGCATGGCCGGCGGCTGCGCCTGGATCAAAAATCTCGACCCTGAAATCATCCACGTACCGTTCCCGGACGGTTTCCGCTGCGAAGATACCAGCTTCGAGTTGTTTGAGAAATCCCTTACCGAACTGGGCGTTAAGCCGGATAATGTCGCCGGAGTAATCAGTGAGACCTATCAGGGCATCGGACCCAACTTTATGCCCAAACAATACGCCAAAGACCTCAGAGCCTGGTGCGATAAACACAAAGCTCTGCTTTGTTTCGATGAAGTACAGGCCGGCTTCGGCCGCTGCGGGACGATGTGGGGTTTCGAACATTATGACATAGTGCCCGACCTGTTCTGCATGGGCAAGGGGATCAGCAGCTCACTGCCGATCAGCGGCGTTTTAGGCCGTCAGGAAGTAATGAATTTATACGGCCCGAACGAAATGACCAGCACTCATTCAGGTAATCCGATCTGCTGCGCTGCCGCCCTGGCAAACATCGAAATAATCGAACGGGAAAAACTCGTTGAAAACGCCGCCCGTGTCGGCTCGGCACTCCACAAAAGACTACAGGCAATAAAGGATGAGTTTTCGGATATTATCGGTTTTGCCCCGAGCGTCGGCCTGGTGGCCGGACTGCTGATGATCAAGCCGGGCAGCAAAGAACCCAACTACGAACTGGCCTGGGACGTGGTGAACAATTGCTTCCGCAAAGGGCTGCTGCTGTTTGCCCCTGTCGGACTGGGCGAAGGCTGTGTCAAAATCGCTCCGCCATTATGTATTACGGAAGAAGCAATCGAGGAAGGTTGCGATGTAATTCACGAAGTGTTGATGGGTGTAAGGGTGTAAGAGTGTAAGGGTGTAAGGGTGAAGAATTTCCCCATATACTCACATACTCATATACCCATATACCAAAAATAAGGACTGATTTATGAAGGTGCCGGGACTATTTGATTTGCAGGTAAATGGGTATAAAGGAGTGGACTTTTCCGGTATGGAACTCACCGAGCAGCAGTGCGTACAGGCCTGCCGTGAAGTGCTCAATATCGGGACATCGGCCTTTTTGCCGACAGTAATTACCGGCTCTGAGGAAATGTATAAACACAACCTTCCCATCCTGGCCCGTGTAATACAGGCTTCGGAGTTTAAGGGCCGATTACCGGGACTGCACATCGAAGGGCCGTTCATTTCGCCAAAGGAAGGGTTCCGCGGCGCCCATCAGGCCGAATTCATCATAAAGCCGGACATCGGCTTCCTGAAAAACCTGATCGAATGGTCGGACAATACTATTAAACTGCTTACGATAGCGGCCGAATTGGAAGGAGCGAAGGAGCTTACCCGTTTCGCCGGTCGGCAGGGTATCGCAGTCTCACTCGGTCACCAAACGGCCAATGAACAGGATATGGAAAAGCTTGCTCGTGCCGGAGCCGTTTCCCTTACCCATTTAGGGAACGGAATTCCCGCGAACCTGCCCCGACATCATAACCCCATCTGGGCCGGTCTGGCCAACGACGATTTGACCGCTATATTCATCACAGATGGGCATCATTTACCGCCGGCGGTGATTAAAACCTTTATTCGAGCCAAAGGCGTCGCGCACTGTATAGTTGTCAGTGATGCCTCCCCCATAGCCGGTTTGCAACCCGGCAGTTATAGTACGTTAGGCAACGATGCTGTTCTGGAGAAAAACGGCCGCCTCTATAATCCCCACGCCGGGCACCTGGTCGGTTCCTCGGCTACTATGCCGCAATGTATGAACTATCTGGCCGGTTTGAACCTTCTCACCCCTCAACAGTTAATAGAAGTGGGCTTTTATAATCCGTTGAAACTCATCGGCGCCGATCCCGCTTCCATACCCACAAGCTCTGAAATCGTCTTCGATGAGCGGGAAAATTTGTTTGTCTGTATGGAGAATAGAGAATTCAAGGGAGAACCATTATAAAACGCACGAAACGGCAGAGCCTTATAAATTCTCACCGGCAGAGCCGGTGAATTATTGTTTTATTTAGAGAAAGGGAAATTAAAATGAGACCGATTTTTGTAATTAAGATCAGAGTGGGAATTGTTTTTTTACTGTTGCTGAATTATTCGATATCTTCAGCCGCTGAAACAACCATAGTGGATGCCGGATGTAATTCTCGCCAATACCGTGTCCCTGTCAGAGTGAGCGCGGCAGGATACGACCGTCTTGATAAACCCGTTGAGGTAAATATAGATTTTACTCAATTGCTCAGACGAATCGGTAAAACAATAAAACTTGATACTGAATCAATCGTAGTAACAGAGACAGAAGCTTCAGGCAAAATAATCAACAGCCTGGTCCGGTTCCAATTCGACAAAGCTCCCGACTTTAATTCCGAGACTAAAGCAAAAGGAACGATTACATTTATGGCTGAGGGGAAGACTCCTGCCGATTCGACACGCATTTTTTACGTTCACTTAAGCCATGCCGACTCCGCTCACTCTACACCGCCTTGCAAACCGCTCGTCAGCTTAACTGACAAAGTTGAGTATCAAGGTCAGGAAAGTTTCAGGATTAAGACACAAAACGCCACATATTATTATCACAAACAAGGAGCCGGATTCGCCGGCATCATAGATAAAAACGGCAACGATTGGATCGGATATCGTCCAGACGGCGGCTCTGCCGGCCATTATCGCGGCATCCCCAACATGGGGTATCCGGAAGGATATTGCCACCCAGGCAAGACGGTCTCAAACAGCAAAATAATAAGCCGGGGACCAATAAAGGTCAGTATCTTTTCCCGTTCCAACGATAAAAAAATGGAATGTATCTGGGATATATTCCCAACTTATGCAAGGCTGACTGTCCTGAAAATGAGAAAACCATACTGGTTTCTGTATGAAGGCACTCCCGGCGGCAAACTTGATGAAGATTCAGATTATTGCATCAGAGCCGGTATGCCAAATGGCATCAGAACTCCCGCAAAAACAAAATGGGATGGAGACATATCCGTTCCCGGTCACTTGGGAGAATGGCTTTGCTTCGGCGACGGCAATCGGGCAATCTACCTGATTCACCACGAGGATGATGAAGCGATGGATTCTTACCGGCCAATGAAGGGGCAGATGACAGTGTTTGGCTTTGGCCGTAAAGGCTTGAATAAATTTATGGAAATGGTACCGGCACATTTCACGATAGGGCTCTGTGAAGGTTCCACTTTCGAGAAGTTCTCTAAAGTTGTAAATTCGGCATACAGTCCGATGGTTATTGAGGTGGGTAATCCGGAGATTGCCGGCAATTAAAAAAAACCGGACACCTTTAATTTCCCTGTTCCTATTTTCCCAGGTTGCCTGTGCCGTGTCTGATGAGAACCTTGCGGAGCAGTATGTAATATTTGTCCCGGTATTTGCTGACCTGTCCGGTTATCCGATATTTGATGTTTATACCCGTTGACTTTTCCATTTCCTCCAGAAGAAGGTTCGGATGTATTATTATCGGCGGCTCAGCAAGAGTGGCGCCGTCCGCCTCAAAAACAAACTGGAAACGCCCGTCCTGCGGATCGAATATCAATCGCCCCACACGATCAACAATAAGCGAGCCGTCTTTCCATTTGCCGCGACGGCCGCTGCCGATGGAGATTCCCGATGATGAATCCGTACCTGACTTTTCAACTTGTTTCTGTTTCTGCTCCTGTACCTCTGCCGGCAGATACAATACGTGCGTTCGTGGGACGGTCAGCAGTATTTTGCGTAATTTTTCCGACATTCGCAGTTTTTCTTCCGTCTGTTTCACGTTCGTATCCGGCGATTTTTTACCGCTCACCCCGCCAAAAGGTCTTTCGAGACTGCCGACCGCCTTTTTACCCTTATGGTCCGACAGTCTGGATACAGAATCCCCAAAAAGCTTATCTGTGGCTACGAGATTAGGCAGAATGAAATTGCGGTCGCGATAAACAGTTACTTCGCCCCAAACACGGAAGGTTATGGATAGATCAACCTTGTTCCCGGTTACCCTGGTCATCGCAGTAAGCCATTTACCAGGCAATACTTCCATAGGCCAGGTAAATGATTCATCGCCCCTTAACAGGTCTTTAATCTGCGCTTCCGGGTCTGAAATGGAACGACCTGCCGGTTTCGGTTTAACCGATGCGGCCCTTTTTATTAAATCACCCTGCCGCGCCGGACTATTGGAATCGCTCTCTTTATTATCCTTTGCGGATGAATCAGTTATAAAAGGTTCAAATACAAGAAACCAGCGGTTGTCTTTCGGGTGCCTGACAAGTTTGGCCTTGCGGTCGATAACAGGAAAACCCTCCCGCAAAAGGGGCAGCAGCAACTCGGTTTTCTTTGTCGGTTTTTTTGTCCCGCCAGGCGGCTGATCGACCGCCTCGGAAATCGCAGTCAGCAGCAATGTCAATAATAATGATTTAACTATAATCGCGGAATATTTCTTCATCGAGTATCGGCAAAACATTTTTTCAAAACCTCCAATACAATCTTAATCGAATCGGCGAAATAAACACACCCGCCACCAGCTTCGCCGGACTCCACAATAATATCAATGACCGGCTTCCAGTAATCTGTCAAACATATTATCGGCGTATTCGGCAGAAATCGCTTATTAATAAGTTCCCAACATGCGGCAAGTTCCAGTAACGTTCCCGTGCCGCCGGGCAGGACGATAAAGGCATCGCCAAGGCCCATAAGGGTTTCCAGACGTTCATACAGGTTCCGGGTGCGTATCTCTTTGACAATCCAGGGGTTCGGGCCGGAACGGCCGAAGGCATCACAGGTTACGCCAATTGTGGCGGGACCGGCATGACAGGAACACCTCTCTGAAATACAGAAAGGTGCCACCCAGCCCGACTTGGCGCCTTGAGCGGCCGCGGCCATTGTACCACCGTAGCCGCCGTTGGCCAGGCGATAGCCCGCTTTGGCCAGCGCCTTACCCAATTCACAGGCCTGCAAGTACTTATCGCTGCCGGGAGCAGGCTGAGAAGAGCCGAATATCACGATGGTTCTTTCCGCAGTATCTCTCATAACAACATCACGCCATTATCGCTATCGTCTGCTGTTTTTCACCTGGTTTTTCCACTTCAGGAACAATTTATTAAGTCGTTTCACCACCTGCGGGTATTGTTCATACACATCATGTTGTTCCGCGGGGTCCTTTTTCAGGTTAAACAGCATGGGCCTGTCGGGCGCAAGCGGTCCCCGGAGTATCCAACTGGTTGGCTTGGGCGATGTGAAATCTTTGGTTTTCACAAGTTTCCAGTCGCCTTCCCGCACGGCCCAGTTTTTCCCGAATCGCCAGAACAATGCGCGGCTATGCGTTGCAGACGGCAAATCATTCCCAACCGCTTCGAGAAAACTATCGCCGTCAAGGTTGCCCGCCGACGGGACGGTAAAGCCGGCCGCGTCCAGACATGTCGGAAGTATGTCAAGAGTCGAAACACGATGCTTGTATGTCCTGCCCCCGGGCAGGCGGTTCGGCCAACGCATCATAAACGGCACACGGATACCACCTTCAAACAAAATATATTTAGAGCCTCGCAACGGCCGATTGTCGGCACCGGTCAGCGGTGAACCACCGTTGTCGGCGAAAAAGAACAGCAACGTATCTTCCGACAGATTCAGTTTTTCCACAGCATCAAGCAAACGCCCGATATTGTCGTCCAGACAGTTCAGATTCGCCAGGTAGTATTTGCGCATATTTTTATCTGATATGGGGTCAAGTTTGCAGTATTTTCTGTAATATGTCTCGTATTTACCCATCGTTCCCGGATCATAGTTCGGAATTTTTTTCACGTTATGTTTTTTCAGATAACGTTCCGGTACCTCATGAATCAGATGGTGAACCGAATTGTACGAAACAGTAAGGAAAAACGGCTTGCTCTTATGGCGCCGCAGGAAATCAATGGCCGTATCGGTAAAAATTTCAGTCGTATAGCCCTTCTCGAAACTCTTTCTCGAACGGTTGTGGAACAGCGTACCAAGCGCAGCACTGTGCCCATGCGGATCAGGGGTCCGCTTTTCGACGTCTTCCGACAGAAGAAAAAAGTCGTGAGCATGCGAAGAAAAACCAAGGAACTCATCAAATCCATGATTAAGCGGATACTCACGCACATCCATACGGTGGTATCCCCTGCCGAAATCGCTTTTACCTACTTTGCCTGTAACATAACCGGCATCTCTGAGATGCTCGGCAATCGTTTTGACCTTACGCGGCAGACCAGGGGCCCAACTGGCCGAAGGGTCCCAGCGCTGCTGATAAAGCCCGGTATTCCAACCCGACCGGGAAGGACTGCAAACCGGCGCACTAACATACGCCTGTGTGCACAAAACGCCTTCTTTAGCAATGCGGTCCATATTGGGCGTGGCAATATCATTCGCGGAATGTGAGAACGCACTTAAATCGGCATATCCCTGATCATCCGTAATGATTATCAGGATATTGGGCATTTTCTTTCGCTTCTGTGCAGCGTTGCATAAACCATCAGGCAAGGTGAGCCG
>Ga0255382_10146_pt1 | contig 10800 bp, 9 predicted proteins | sample ANMaggSeSYBR01H9_FD_182101 | JGI IMG/M metagenome (GOLD analysis project Ga0255382, IMG submission 182101) | Sediment cell enrichment communities from methane seep in Santa Monica Basin, California, United Staets - ANME aggregate JGI... | ecosystem: Environmental > Aquatic > Marine > Cold seeps >... | reverse complement strand
CCGTCCACACTTTTTATCCGCCTGTGGCGGACTTTATTTTGCCCCTTCAGGGCGAATAAAGAGAAGAACCCCCCGATCCCTGCCTTCTCAGGGACATGCTTTACATCGGGGGCTGGTAAATGCGTGGGGCAATTAGTCTCCCCCTATATAGGGTGAACTATCGTATTTGCGCGCATTTTATGGTTATTATCGCGAGTGTAAAACTCGTAAGTAGCAGAGCTATATAGAGATAAAAAAATAAATAATTGTTACTCCGTTACTCAGGGTGTTGCCCTGGGTGAGCTACAATTCCGCGGCCAAATTCGGTATGCCCTGATTGTCCCAGCCGCGTTTTTGATAATAGAGGCTGAGCATTTTTTCATACTCGTCCCGGTCGCATACCCTGCCCGCCAGCGGACCGCTGTGGATCGGAACTTCAAATGCCATCGGTGGTGGATAATCGTCTGTTTTGGTTGTTCCCAGTTTCACACCTATTGAGCGAGTCATATTATAGATATGCTCCGATTTTTGCAACAGATCATCCAGGCTGTATTCTTTTCCGACTACGGCACTAAACAACTCCGCGTAAAAATCTTCATGGAAGCCTAGTTCTATCCATGGCAGCCGGCACACCCCGAACATATCAAAGAGTGAGCGTATATGCTGATGGTAAATTACCAGATTGACTTTTTCCTCAATTCCCCAGTCGGCCCCCATTTCCAGTTCTTTTCCCACCGTCCATGCCCGCGTATGATGCGCCCCGATATCGCTGGTTCCATAAGCCAACGCCATCGAGGCGGCGCCACGACAGTCATAGGCCGATTGCTCCAGTCCTTTGACATGATTAATAAGCGGTTTCAATTGCGGCCAACGCTTAAGAACTCCTTTGGCGCCTAATGCGAGCGTTGCCCCGATTGACTCACACTTCGCAGTTTGTTCAATCAGTTCCAGAATCCTTTCGGCATCTCCCCACCCGATCGGTTTGCCGCCCAGATCGTCGATGCTTAACAGGTCTTTTTCGTAACCGTCGATGATCGCCCCGATCAGGTTCCCCATCGAAATAGTATCGACACCGAGATCATCACAAAGATGATTGCCCCGCAGTATCGCCGCGAAGTCGTCGATCCCCACGTTTGAGCCTAACATCGCCGCTGTTTCGTACTCCGGCCCTTCCACTACTGTGCCGGCATATTTGCCTTCCTTGGCCAAGTTGATGTTACCGCAGCACATCGGACAGCCGAAACAACCCGTATTGCCGATTTTGTAGTTGGCCTCCATTGTGAAGCCGTTAATCTGTTCCGCCTTTTCGAAATGCACATCGTGAAAATTATACGTAGGTAATATACCGATCTTGTTGGCATAGTCGATCACACTCATCAGGCCCTGGCGATGCCAGAAATTCATCATTTTGTGTTGGGCCAGTTCCCGATATGCCTGGTTTGATATCTTTTCCACTCGTTTCAGATCATCCACCGGCAGATCGCGGTCGCCCCGTACCACGATGGCCTTGAGGTTCTTGCTGCCCATCACGGCCCCGATACCGCATCGGCCGGCGTTACGGCTCCAGTCACTGGTTATACACGCGAACCTTACAATGTTCTCGCCCGCCAGACCAATCGACGCCACTCGGATATCGTGATCGCCCAGTTTGTCCCGTATTCGTCCTTCGGTCTCCAGGTTCCCCTTGCCAGCCAATTCCGGACACTCAACGATATTTACCTGGTCATTATCGATAAACAGATAACATAGCTCTTCCATTTTGCCTTTGATAGCTATCGCATCATAACCTGCCTGGCGTATCTCAATACCGAAATGGCCTCCGATACTGGAATCGCCGTAAATGCCCGTCGCCGGCGAAATCGTCGCGAACGAGTTCTTACCAGAGCTTGGCAGATAAACTCCCGTTAATGGTCCCGGCGCAACTACCAGCAGATTCTTTTCGCCCAGCGGATCGAATTGACCTTCTTTTTGCAGATTGTCCCAGATCAGCTTTGCCGCGAACCCGCGCCCACCGATATACTGCTCCGCGAACTTGTCATCGATCTGTTCCGTCCAAATCTTTTTGCTCGACAGATCGACGTGTAATATTTTCCCGAAATATCCGCCTTTATTATTTTTCAATTTTACCTCATCTTTTCTTTTGAATTCGTAACTGTTCACTCATGTGTAATTGGTAAAACGATTGAACAGTTCCTAAAGACTTTATGTCGCCCTTTCAGGGCTTGAAATCATATTGTCACCCATAACCCAGGGCGTTGCCCTGGGCTAACCTATTTTGCTCTTTCAGGGCTAAACCTGAAACCATGCTTAATCTTGCTTATGCTCCGCATAAGCTGCGCTAAAGCATGCCACCCAACAAGCCATCCACCTCGAAGACTCGGTGGCTGCCACCCAATTGCTCTTACGGCCCTTCGGGCCTAATAGGGAAATGGTGCGATTTCATCGGCACCCTACTTGACTAAAAGATGTCGCGTAGGGTAAGACCCCACCCTACAAGACTCGCCACTGTCTAACTTTTCAGATCGTTTCCAGGTTCGTTATCCGCATAGCGCAGTTGTTTGCGTTCGCCTTTGTCCATATACTCGATTTCTTTCATGTGCGCGTATGAGAGTACGTTATTAAGCCGGTGAGCTTGCCCGAAGACGTGTTCCGGTAGGAATACAATCGCTTCAGTCGGGCACATTTTTACGCATTGCGGATCGCCGTCGCACAGATCACATTTCAGCGGCACATCAATCTCCGAGTGTACGTACATCGCTCCGAACGGGCATGCATCCACGCACGCATGGCAGGAAATACATTCCTCTTCATTGATTTGTACTATCCCATCCTTACTGTAGATCGCGTTTGTCGGGCAGGCAGCGGCGCATTTCGGGTCCCCGCACTGATTACACACGACCGGCATTCGTACAACCGGATGAGGATATACCGTCGTTACCCTTATCCTCGCTTTTTTGGGGTTATTCACCTTTTGCCGATGTACAGCACAAGCCAATTCGCATAACCTGCAGCCCGAACATTTTTCGGGTACTACCGCTAACTTCTTCCGCATATAGCCTCCATTGTTTGTTATTTGCGCTGATGGTCAGTTAAAATAATGGTAACCGTTCACACCTTTTACGGGTTGCTTTCTTTCGCCCTTTCAGGGCTTTGAGAGTTGTTGCCACAACCCTTCCGGGGGCTTACGCCCCCGGCTATGCGCTCTTTCGGCCCTTCGGGCCTAATTAAAGAAATGGTGCGATTTCATCAGCACCCTACTTAAGAATCCGTGAACGGTTACAGTATATTTAATTAACTGATTATAACCAGATCGTTCGCATGTACAATAGCCTTGCGTTTTTCACCCTGGTTATTTTTTTGTTCTTTCATATCTTTGCAAAGAGTGCGTAAATCCGATGATGACGCCTTGCTTATCCCTTTGGCGAACCCACCGATATTCACAACCTCGCCCGCCTCGAAGTTACCCTTAACCTCGGTTATCCCCACCAGCAGCAGGCTGCGATTATTCATTGTCGCTGTTGCCGCTCCCGGATCGACTTCAATGGTACCTTTTGGTTGGCTGTTGAGAATCCAGCGTTTGCGGTTCGAGAGCCGCCGCTTCGGCAGAAAGAGCGTTCCGATTTCCTCTCCTGCCACGCACCGCAAAATAACATCCTTTTTTCGTCCATGCACCAGTATAGCCTTGCAGCCGCCGTTAGCTGCCATTTTAATCGCTTCGATTTTACTGGTCATTCCGCCGGTTCCCATTTTCGTTCCCGCTTCGCCGGCCATGTCCTCAATTTCTTTGTTGATTTCATACACGACCGGTATCAGTTTGGCCTTTTGATCTGTTCGGGGGTTTTTATCATACAGGCCATCGACATCGGTCAGCATAATCAGCAGCTCCGCATCGATCTTCGAGGCCACCATCGCCGAGAGCCGATCGTTGTCGCCGAACGCCAGGTCGATCTCATCGATTGAGACGCAATCGTTTTCATTGATAATCGGCACCACGGACATGCTTAGCAGTGTCTCGACCGAATTCTTGAGGTTCACATAATATTTACGATTACTCATTATGCTGTTGGTCAACAGCACCTGTGCCACTTTCTGCCCGTGTCGGCTGAACGCCTCCTGATATTCGTGCATCAGGATACCCTGGCCGACCGCCGCGCACGCCTGCCGCATCTTTACTTCCGTTACCTGCCTGCGTATCCCTAATGCTCCGATCCCCATCCCGATCGCACCGCTGGTTACCAGAATTACTTGTCTTTGCTGTTTGATAAGTTCGGCGATCTGACCGGCTATTATCTGTAGAAATTCGGTATCCACCTTGGCCTTTTTGCTCAGGACATTGGTTCCCACCTTGATAACAATCCGTTTTGTGTTAATGAAATTACGCATAAAATTTGCCCACGCGGCAACTAATGATATATTTTATCACTGTTCAAGGCAAGGAAAATATCGAGGCTGTATTTTAGTGGGGAAAAGGGGCATTCTGTCTGCGGAGGGGTGATTCGTATTAGCTTCGCTCTGCCGCTTTAGCAGGTGGGACAAAGCGAATTTACATCGTGCTGATTCCAAGATCGGATAGCCATAGCAAAGCGGCTTTATCAGTATTGAAATGGATGAGTAAATGAGTGAACGGGTAAACGAGTATAACGAGTAAACAGGTAAAATGATCGCCCATTTATGATTTCTCTTTCTCCTGTTCAACTTACTCTTAACCGCGAATCCGGCATTTTCTGTAATAATCGATTTAATTATACCCATTGGGTATGTCCTGCTCATAATTCATATAACATTTTAAGGGACTGTTTTACCACCATGTCGGCTGCCTGAGGCGCAAAAGGACTGCTTATGACTTCGTATCCCCCTTCTTTGTGCATATCCTTCGTCGGAAGATAACTGGCTGCGCCGTTGCAGTGGGTTATCACAAACGTATGTTTATAGGGAGAAGCCGCCTTGACGGCCATACCGATTTCGGTACATACTTCACAGCCAAAACCTATGAAAGCAACATCTCCCACCCGTCCTGCGATTACGTTTAACGATACAGTATTGTCTTTTGATTCGGGTATTTTATAACCCCTGATTTCGCTCTTTTTTTTCGGCAGTGCCATAGTGATAAAAGCGGTGCTGATTTTTCCGTCCGGGGTAACTGTTTTGATATCTCGGAAAACATTTACAACCTCTTCGCCCAACATAGTCGCCAGCAAAACAGGTTCCGGAATCCAGCCGGGTTCCGTATTGAATTCGGGCAGGACACAGAACCAGGGATTAATGTCTCCGGAGGCGCCTGCAAATGCCGGAGCCGTTACGTCCGGACCAAGAATCCTTTCGACAAACTGCTCAGCCAATCCCAAAAGATCACCACTGATGATATAATTTTTATTTCCCAAAGCGGTGCTGTGACAGGCATAATCAAACAGAACAGCAATCGTAGCTCCGTCAGGCTTGGCTACTTTCATTACCAGCACTTCTTTATCGGCAGGCCCATAAGGGTTGCGTCCCAATTTTATAAACCTACTTGCCTTGGGCCAGCCGGAGCCGTCAATTTTCATCTCACGTCGGTTTATACCTACTGGGGAACACCCGGCACCGACCCCGATATGTACCGGCCCCATTGTGCGGAACGCTTTGCGAACGGCCTTGATCAGCTTGTCCTTCAGGGCTTTGGTATATTCGAGATTATTCGCATGGCTTTTTGTCTTATCTATAGCGAGTTCAGGCCCGCTGTGAGTATGAACGGCACTGAGAAAAAGTTCAGACGGTTTGAGCTTGAATTCATCGAGAATATGTTTGCGTAAATAATCCGCGGTTCCACTGTAAAAGCCCAGAATATCAGTGGAAACCAATACCAGCCGTTTCCCATTGTTCTCCCACACGACCACCCGGGCCGATAAAGGGTCGTGCACACCCTGAGATAATCCTTTAGGCCTGCCATAGCCGGACATCTTGACGTGTTTTTCCGGTGTTATGTCAATTCTTGCAGCGCCGGCATGCAGGATGTCTCCGCTCTCCCGACAGAATACGGATTCAGTGGTAAGAAAAAGACCAATAATAACAACTATGGCAGCGATTGAAATTCGCTTGTGTAAAAGAAGAGATAATATTTTCATAGTAATCATCCTTATCTATAATAAAGCATTTACTTCACGGAGTATTCATACAGCGCGAAGGTAAAGGGTTCAGGAAGGGCAAAGGTGATTCGGCTGTCGGCGTCAGGGGTGGCCGTAAAGTCGGCGCCTCGGCCCAGTACCAGCCGGCAGTCAACTTTACGCCCGGCGAGGTTCCAGGTTCGCAGGGCGGCCCTGGGCAGATCGTTTAATTCCCGAAATACCAGGAAATAACCTGTTTTTCCATTGACTGACTGGAAGCCGGTCCAGCCTGTGCCGCAGGGTTCCTGCCCGATGGGGAAGATTTGGCCTTTATGTATCTCTATCTGATGCTCCCGGTATTTCTTTATTATCGGGGCGATGGCGAAACCCTCTTCGGGCAGACCCGTACCCTCAAAGAACGCCAGCGGTTGGCCCATCATGGTGGTGGCGAAGATATAATCAAAGGGAATCTTAATCGGTGAGAGGGGGTCACCGGCAGGATACATATTGAGGCTTCGCCACTTATTGAGGAACTCTATTTGCAGGCACTGTGGCGGGACGTATCGTGAGAGCATCCAGAGATTACGTAGCGTCCAGTGCGGATAATAATTCCCCCAGTCGCTATAGCGGTTCTCCACATAGTAGTTTCCGAATTCGTTGAAATAATGACATCCGTACCTGTTGTCCGCGGTGATGTCCATGTTGAAAATGGCTTCATTATCGGTGGCCTCCATTACTGTTTGCAGGATATTGCGTATATTGGTTTCCGCCAGTTTTTCCGGGAGTCTTACCCCATCGAATTTGAAGGTACGGATACCGTCATTTTTATAAAGCTGAATCATGGCGTTGGATAAATTTCTCCAATTGTTATATGTATGGTCGGCGCCAGGTTCGGCCCAGGTCCATAGACATAGTTCAATACCCAGTTCCTTACCTCGCTTAACCACAGGGGCAAGCCCGTTTGGAAATCTTTTCATGTTGACCTTAAATATGTCGGGGTCGTCCAGCTTGATAGTGGTTTGCCAGCCTTCATCAAGTTGAAAATGTGTGATTCCGAGACGCGCACCGGCCTTTAGTTCGGCTATCGCGAAAGCTTCGCACAGTTTTTTCCCCTGGTTGCGGTCTCCCCATGTGTTCATCATAATCATTTCGTCGCGACCAAGCTCGCGGATACGGACTTGTTCCTGGTATTGTCGCAGGGCACAGAGCCGGCCATATTGACCTCCACTGGTAACGCCGGTTACAAAACCATAACAGCGTATCCATTCAGTCGGGTTAAGATCGTTCGGCTTTATGCCAATGCCAACCAGTTTTATATCGTTGATTTTGTTAGCGAAGTCGCATCCGGGGTAATGTAATTGTACATGCGAGGGCGGCGCCTCCTTCAACACGAATATCCCTTTGTCCTCAAGCAGATGGTCCATAAACAGGATATTGCCGATCATGTATTGCTCTTTCCTGCTGAACACCAGTGCCGACGATTCCTGAACAAGAGTATTGTGACGATCTGTAACATTAATAAATCGGACGGCCTTCAGTCGCCAATGCCGGCCCGGCAGACACAGCCGTTCCATTACGGTGGCATTGATTTCGCCTTTGTTGCCCGCCCTGATCTCGCGCAGTCGGGCGGGGTCGGTAACTTCTTTTTGCCACGTCGTGGAAGCCGTGCCTCGCAGATAGTAATCACAGGCTATCGCAGGGCAGTCGGGATAAATCCTGAACGATCGTTTCACCTCCAGATTGTCCAGCTTGAAGGTTACGACCACATTAAGATGCGCCGGCTTGATCGAGTCGGACTCACGCTCGAATATTTCCAGTCGGCCGCTGGCGGCCTTTGTCGTCGTGCCGGGGAAAGTGCAGTCCGGTTTTTTGCTCCGCAGGTTCCACGCCTGACCATTTGATTTGTCCTCCAGGCTTTGGCTGATCAGATTGCCGTTATTCCATTTGTATCGCCGACGGATAAGACTGTTTTCGAGTGTCAGCACTCCGTTTTCCAATGCGGCACGACAATCACCGGTCAGTTGCTTCGTGGTTGTTTCAACACTGGTCGTCGGCAAGGCGGCGAGGTCGGCGGCAGCCTGGATAAAGGAAAAGCTCAGGCTAATAAGGATAGTAATAATTAATGTGGTTCGCATGATCATGACAGTTCCTTTTCAAATAATTGCAAGACATAATGGTCCGTTAAATTGATTTCACTGGGTTCAATGTCAAGGATTGCACAAGAGCACCTCTCCGCCTTCGGCGGAAAGGTGTCACCCACCCGCGGCTATTATTGTTATGACTCCTCGGAGTCTGGTAAGGAAAAATTGCGTGAGCGCCTACAGGAAAAGAAGTCGTGAACGGTTACGAAACATTTAATCGAACCAGGTGCCGATCCGGCTGCGAAGCAGATACAACATACCTCCCAACATATATACCAGAGCAATCACTTTGAGGAAATCGAACGGCGGATTAATGAGCGGCTCGCCTTTGTACGATGCCACGGCAATCTGAACCAACTCGCCGAAAATAAACATCAGTGTCAGCAGAACAAAGATTCTCAGGGAGGAATTCCGCCCTTTCAGCAGCCCCATACAAACCAGCAGATATAGCAGCATATACAGACAGTACATCGCGAACTTTACCTGTGAGCAAATCGAATCACCAATCGAGAACCGGCCGCTACCGAAGAGCGTTTCTGTCCCGATCACCAACACGGAGATAACCAACACCAACCCGGTAATACTCAACACAATACCCAGTACCGCCAGGACGGCAATACCGCCGGGCCGGATCAGTTCGGGCATAATATATGGAGTAGCCTGACTTATCGGTCTAACGGGCGCCATTATCGAATCGGCCGTTTCCACCTGTTCCGCAACCGAATCACTGTTTTTCTCGGCGGCAATGGGTATCGTCCCGTTATCGGCTTCCGCGGAAGAAACCCGCTGCAATGACAGCGGAGACAGCCTGGGCATAATAAACATACTGCCGCAATAGGGACAGGCTACCAGCCGACCGATATAATCCGGTACGACACTGAGCTGCCGTGAGCAGTTCGCACAGTTAAACATATTTACAGGTGATGAATCAGCCATAATTTAATTGTAACAGTATAAATTGTGGGTTAAGGGTGGTATGCTTTTAGCATATTGGATTGCATACATGCCTATCCCGGCTATGCCGGTAAAGGCATGCCACCCACTGTCAGGGTATTTTATTCAACCCCTACGGGGTTGTAAATCTTTTGTGAACTTTACCACGGGTTTCGGCCTGCGGCCTTCACCCGCGGCTATTATTGTTATGACCCCTTCGGGGTCTGATAAAGAAAAATTGCGTGAACGGTTACGAAAATTGTTACCGGACATTTTCATCCAGGCTCGATATATAATTATCTGTCCGGGCTAAAAAGTTCGCTGAAACCGGCGGCAATATCAGCACTTCGCATCAGGGTCTCGCCGATAAGGATACCATTAAAACCGGCATCGATCAATTGCTCAACATGTCTTCTGGTTTTTATGCCGCTTTCGCTGACCAACCCTTCTTTATTATCGACAAATTCGCTCAATCGCAGTGAATTAGCGAGATTAACTTCCATGGTTTTGAGATTGCGGTTGTTGATGCCCAGCAGACTGTAGTGTTCCTGAGGAAAACCTATCAGGCTACGGACCTGCAGCAGAGAATCCAGTTCATGCACTTCCAGCAGGACCGTCATCGTAAGCGAATTAGCCAGGATCATCAGGTCCATCAGAACAGCCGGCTTAACGGCCTCGGCGATAAGTAAGACCGCGTCGGCGCCCGCGGAGCGGGCCTCATATATCTGGTAGGGGTCGATAATGAAATCTTTACGCAGTATCGGCAGGGAGACGGCCGCCTTTATTTGGCTGATATAATCCAGACTCCCCTGAAAAAACCGCTCGTCAGTCAGGACACTGACGGCATCGGCGCCGCACGTCTGATAAATACTCGCCAGTTCCACCGGATCGAAATCCTCACGAATCACCCCTGCCGAGGGTGAAGCTCGCTTAATCTCGGCAATGACATTGATCCGCCGCAGGTTTTTCTTTGTTACGGCCCGATAAAAATTACGACATTTGGGTAACTCTTGTACGCTTTCCCGCAACTCTTCCAGAGGCAATCTTTCCCGGGCTGCGGCGGATCAATGTCATTGCCGGCTGCGGCTACTTCCTCTCTCTTGACCGTTAGAATTTCATGCAAAATATCACTCATGTCCGGTAATATAGGCCCTTTCAGGGGTATTTGTCAATCATCCAAAAAAATCTTTAAAAATTCCGTAAATTTTCCATCGTCCCACCATAAATGTTATATAATTAGTACAGACAGTATAAATTAACAAGGCATGCCGATAGCAGCACTGGTGAACGTGCTTACCCACAACCCAAATTCTCCGTTATTTCAAATGAGGATGTTGTGGAAAAACAACGGGCCATATATAAATAATACGAGGGTAACAAAACCTGTTACAGGGTTATAAGAAATAGCGAACAAAGCAATTAGACCGAATAACAAGACGCCTGGGTAAATGTAATGTAACTTTCCGGCAACAATCGTTACAAACCGTTCCGCATTGAGGCCGGATTTGAAGAGTCGGAAAATCGTAACTGCTTCACTGGAGAATAGTTATAAGTTACCTCCATCACAGTGGACTATATGGCACAACTTTTGCAATATTCGCAATGAAGAGAGAGTGGTTTAAAACAAGCCATTGGTAAGTAACTTTTAACTAAGCTTAATAATGCCT
>Ga0255382_10145_pt1 | contig 10838 bp, 5 predicted proteins | sample ANMaggSeSYBR01H9_FD_182101 | JGI IMG/M metagenome (GOLD analysis project Ga0255382, IMG submission 182101) | Sediment cell enrichment communities from methane seep in Santa Monica Basin, California, United Staets - ANME aggregate JGI... | ecosystem: Environmental > Aquatic > Marine > Cold seeps >... | reverse complement strand
GATATTGTTGCCGGTGTGATGGGTTCAGGTATTTACCGAAGTGAAGAAATAACACTTTTTATGGATATCGGTACGAACGCCGAAATTGTGATCGGCAACAAAGACTGGCTTGCCTGCGCCGCCTGTTCTGCGGGCCCGGCATTTGAGGGTGGGGGTATACAGTTCGGAATGCGTGCCACAAAAGGGGCGATTGAAGATTTTTCCGTAAACCCCATAACCCTCGAGCCGATGAATATCACCATAGGTAATATCAGGCCAAAGGGTATATGCGGTTCCGGGCTGATCATCATGGTGGCGACGATGTTTGAAATGGGCATCATCGACAATCAGGGGAAATTCAACCGGGACCTGAAAACACAGCGCATTCGTGAAACCGATGGCGTATGGGAATATGTGATTGCCTGGAAAAAAGATACACAGATCGACAGAGATATTGTTCTGACGGAAATTGACATTGAAAATCTCATTCGGGCCAAAGGGGCCATATACAGCGGATATCAGACCCTTCTGGATGAAGTGGGAATAGATATACAAATGGTTGAACACATTATCCTGGCAGGGGGATTTGGAAGCTATGTGGATCTGGAAAAAGCGATGACCATAGGTCTGCTGCCTGAAATCGATCTGGATAAGATTACGTTCATTGGAAACAGTTCTCTGATGGGTGCAAGAATGAGCGCCCTGTCAAACCACATTCGTATGGATGTGGTAGAAGTGACCAAAAAGATGACCAATTTTGAGTTGTCGGAAACGGCTTCCTATATGGATCATTATGTTGCTGCTTTATTCTTGCCCCATACCGACATGAATAAATTTCCAAAACTCAAATCGCGTTTGGAACATAGACGTTTAATGTAAAAATCGACATAGTTTTTCTTTACTTATTGTGGTGGGGTCGTTCTTTCGAGGGTAAAACAGCAAAAAATTACATCGTCCTGGGAGGAGGAATGGGGATGACCGTTTTTCAAAGGTCTCGTATCATTTATGATTGTTTGTTACTTTTTTCTCAAACTGAAGCAGGTACTGGATAAAATAGGCTGCATTTTTTGCTGTGAAATGGATACCTGCCCGGGCTGCAAATCCACGGTCTGCTGTAAAAACCGGTCCTCCTGCAATTATCTTTGTTTTTGACGGAAGGTTTTTGCTTATCATTAAAATGTCTTCCTCTGAATCAAACTGGAGTACGGTTAATCCTAATAAATCGGGTTGATGCCTTTTACATGCGGTTATGATTTTTTCAGGCGTCAGAAGCAGCCCTAGTTCAATGGTTTCAAGACCAGCTGTTTCAGAAAACATCCGAATAACTTCGAGTCCATGGCCCATACCATCGTCAAGGGTTGCTGTAAACATTAACGGAGGCTTATCCCAAAGCCCGGAAACACCCGTTGTCACTTTCCATTCATGCAAATCTCCGGCTGCTTTTTCAAGTCCCGACCTGGAGGGTAAACCTGTTGATTGCCATTTTTTTGACAGTTCATCCAGTTTTTTCCATAATTGTTTTTTGTAATAAGAAATCTAATTTACCCCTTTTATCTCTACCAAACTCCGGGAATAACGGTTTTGCAAAATTTGCATTGATTGCCCGTAAGGTTGTAAGTGGGAATGTAATAGCCCTGGCGTTCAATCAGCAGTTTTTTGCAGTTGTGGCAATATGTATTATTACCTTCATGGCCAGGCACGTTACCGAGATAGACATAGCGGATTCCTTCCTGCAGGGCCAAATCCCGGAACCTGGTAAGGGTTGAAACAGGTGTTGGCGGCAACCGGTCGAGCTTATATCTGGGGAAAAAGCGCAGAAAATGTAAAGGATGATCAGCGCCCAGATTTTTAAGGATCCATTCACACATCTTTTTAACCATATCAGGGTCATCAGTATATCCGGGAACTGCGAGATTTGTTATTTCAAAATGAATTTTTTGCTCATGGAGAGTTTTGAAAGTATTTAATACAGGTTGAAGACGTCCCCCGTTTAATTTTCGGTAGATGGCATCACTGAAAGATTTCAGGTTAACATTTGCACCATCTAAAACTTTACAAAACTCTAAAAGCGGTTTTTTATTGATATAACCGTTTGATATCCACAAGTTGTACAATCCATTTTCTTTTGCCAGGCGGGAGGTATCGATCATATATTCAAAAAATGTAGTAGGTTCTGAATACGTATATGCAATCGATTTAGAGCCTGACTGTATTGCCGCTTTTATAACACCTGGGGGGAAAAGTTCGTGGTGACGGACTTCAGTGGGTTTGACCTGGGATATTTCCCAGTTTTGACAGTTCAGGCAGCGAAAGTTACAGCCGGTTGTCGCCAGGGAAAAGGCCTTTGAGCGGGGTTTAAAATGGAAGAGAGGCTTTTTTTCTATAGGGTCAACATTTAAAGCGCATGGATTGCCGTAAGTCAGGCTGTACAGAACGCCGTTTATGTTGACTCTGGATCGACACACGCTACGGTCGCCGGAAGACAGGATACATCGATTCGGGCAAATACCGCATACTACCTTGCCGCCTTCCAGTTTTTTATAAAAATATCCCTCATGGGTCCATTTCCAAGGCGTTGCAGGCGCATCACCTTTAAATACCTTGCCTCGGATATCATCAGGCCCTGATATCTCGTAATTTTTCCCTTTCAAAAGGGCAAACGCATTGCAAGGAAAGGCGTTGGAAAGAAGTGCCGTACTATAAAAAATAAAATTTCGTCTGCTAATTTTTTTCATGACTTATTCCCAGCCAGATCAAGCTGATTAACTTCAGAGCAATCAAGGCTGCCGCAGTTCTAAAGATTCCTAAAAACGGCAGTAAGACCACACTGGTGAGTAGTGTACCAAAAGCTGCGCCTATCAAATCAGCAGAAAAAGACTTTGACGCCGCAGAATTGTCTCCTCCCCTTAAATGAAGAGCTACAGGAAACTGAAATCCGCAGGCAAGAGAAACAACAAAGCCGAAAAAAAGAAAAAAGACTACGGGCAGGTGATAGGCCCAGAACTTCAGGGCAAAAACAAACCCTGCCATTAAAAGAATAAGGATTCCGTCGGTTAAAATCAGGTGCCTTTTTCCTATACTTTTCAGCCTGTTTGCAAGCCAGGCCCCGGGCAGCAATCCTGCAAGGAAAACAGTTATAATTAAGCCGATCTGGAGATAAATATAACCGAAAAAAATCTGAAAAGCAAAGATAACTAAAATTTCACTCCCCATATTAAAACATCCGGTTGAAAAAAGCACAAACTCTTCCCTTGTAATACGAATTAGATAGATCAGGGCGATTAAACTTAAAACAGCAATAAATGGTTTGGGAGAAGTTGAAAATTTGGCAAACCACTGGGAAAACATAAGGCGCATCAGGTACGGAGAATGGTCTAAATTTTTTGGAGTGCTTTTGTCTATCAGCTCCTTTAATCGTTGAATTCTCTCTATGGTAAGGTTTCCATAATAATAGCCTTTGATGTAACTGGTAGAAATCTTTTTTGCAGCGAGACGGGCCGGAATGTCAGTAGTGATTGGATTATTGCTGCAAAGAAAAAAGATTTTTTGACCGGGCAGCATCAGAATATGATTAAAATGGGCGGCAAGTGTATTATACAAAGAGGAAAATTTCCCGTATTATGGAGGAGAACATCTCTATTGCACCTTATGCGACCGGCGTTAACAACCATATGGGTTCAAGGTTTACTTCCTGTGGTAAAGAAATAACCGAAGCGCTCAGCGTAATCAGAAACAAAAACCTCTTTTTTATTGACAGCCTGACTTCAGGCCGCAGCGTTGCATACAAAACAGCCAAGAAACTTCAAATGCCGGCTGCGTGCAGAAATATCTTTCTGGATAATCATTTGGAAGACAAATATATCCTGCGCCAACTTCATAAGCTTCAAATTCATGCAAAGATACATGGACATGCAATAGGAATCGGCCACCCTTTTCCGGAAACCGCAAGAGCTATCAGGCGGTTTATTTCAAATTACAAGCATTCCAGCGTATCTTTTGTTCACGTTTCTGATATACTCCCATTTCATAACACAGATTACAGTTGAAAATTTCTTAACTTTTGTGATAAAGTCTAAAACCAATCACGAAAACACGAAATAAAGAAAGCACGAAATTAAAACCCTTTCGTGATTTCGTACTTTCGTGCTTTCGTGATTAATAAATCTTCTTTTAGTTCAGGTTTATCCTGCCTAAGGAGATCCAATGAAGCGTTACTTCAAATCGATTCTTACTATTTTTCTCGCTTTTTGCCTGGCATATTTCTTTCCTGTTAAAGCTGCTTATGCTGATAATATCCGCATGCCTGTTTGGGCCGGTAAATTTTATCCCGCCAAACAGTCTGAACTTAAACAAATGATTGAAAGCCTTACACAAAAGGCAAAACAAACCACCGTTAAAATTCCTTCCAATAAGGAGCTTAAAGCCATAATCCTGCCACATGCAGGATATGTTTACTCCGGCTTTACAGCAGCCCACGCATCGAATGTACTATCGGAAAAGCAGTTTAACAAGGTCATCCTCCTTGGACCCGATCATCGTGTTGGTTTTAGAAAATGTGCAATCAGCAATGTAAAGGGCTACCAGACTCCCCTCGGCTTTATCAGGCTCCATGAAGATACGAAAATATTACTTAAAAAATCAAACTTGTTTCAATACATCCAGAAATTTGATGAAGTTGAACATTCCCTGGAAGTTATCCTTCCTTTCTTACAGTATTACCTTAAAGAATTTGAACTGGTTCCCATTGTCATTGGTCGTCCATATGAAATCAATGCTATAACGGATGCAATCAAACCTTTGCTCGATTCGGATACATTGCTCGTAGTCAGTTCGGATTTATCCCACTTTCTCCCCTACTCCGAGGCCGTAACAAGGGATAAAGAGACAATTGACATTATATTAAATTTTAAACCTGAAGAACTTAAAAAAAGAGAAAATTGCGCCTGCGGTAAAATACCGATTCTTATCTTGATGGAAATTGCCCATAACAACGGATGGCAACCTGTCCTTCTTAATTATTCAAACAGCGGCGATACCGCAGGGGATCGTTCAAAAGTGGTGGGATATTCGGCCATTGCATATTTTAAGGATACATCGTTAAGTCAAAAACAGGGAGAGATTCTGGTCAAACTGGCTCGCAAGGCAATTATGGAAAAACTTGGCAAAAAGATGGCATCCGTTAAATCCGACTGGTTGTCTGATTCTTTGCAAGACAATTGTTATAATGCAAGCCGCGGGACATTTGTTACGCTGAAAATAAGTGGCCGGTTGCGAGGATGTATCGGAAGCTTAACCTCGAACGAATCGATCCGTGCGGGAATCACACGTAATGCGCTTAATGCTGCATTTAGAGATCCCCGTTTTCCTCCATTAACGGTTGATGAGTTTGAGCATGTAGATATCGAAATCAGCATACTTACAAAGCCACAACCTCTTGAATACACCGATCATTCCGATTTGCTTTCAAAACTGCAAGTTAATGTTGATGGCGTAATTATCCGCAAAGGACGTGCAGGTGCCACCTTTTTGCCCCAGGTATGGAAACAGTTGCCACAGCCTGAAAAATTTCTTTCCCGCCTTTGCGCGAAGGCCGGTCTTTCTGCAGATTCCTGGAAAAACACCAAACTTGAAGTTTTGACCTACCAGGTTCAATACTTCGGGCTCACTCAAAAATGATGGCGTCGTAGAAAGTCCCATCTACTGCGTTGCAGCGGTTTTTCAGAAACTCGGCATACTACGTGTATTGCCTCGTCTCTGAAAAACCACTGCTCCTTTTTATCCCGCTGATTTTTAGCGGGGGTATATGAAACTTTCTACTTAGCACCCCAAGGGCATTTCCTGCGGGCACCATCGGTGATACTTTTTACGAGTTCATTAAAAATGATGAACTCGTAAAAAGTCCGATTTAGACGGTTTCGTAAAAAGTTCAAATTCAAGACGTGCAATTTTTGTAATTATGAGGCGTACTTATGGTACGTTGAATTATTACGAAATGCAGCACAACGCAGAAGTTGGACTTTTTACGAGACCGTCAAAAATAACTTCACATTCTGATGAATAAAAATGAACTCGCCATAACTCGTGTAGTAATCGCCACGGGCATCTCGTCCGTTGTAACTCAGCTTCTCACCATTCGTGAATTTTTAGCCCAGTTTAATGGAAATGAATTTATTATTGCCCTCATTCTGTTTAACTGGCTGGTGCTTGGTGGAATCGGAACCCTCCTGGCCCACACTGTTTCCAGGAGCTCCCGGCATGTTGCTGTAAATCGTCTGGGCTGGCTTTCTTTTTGTCTGGTCTGCCTGCCAGTATTGCAAATCCTGGGAATACGCGTACTTCGAGAAGTCCTCTTCATTCATGGAAGTTCAGTGGGGTTTTATCCTACATTTGCATTTACTTTCTTAACCATTGTGCCTTATTGCCTGCTAATCGGTTTTGTTTTGCCATACGCCCTTTTCACCATCAGAAAGGAAATCCCTGCTTATAGCGGTGCTAAGATCTATATAACGGATAATTTAGGAGACATCACAGGGGGCGCTCTATTTTCCTTTGTCCTTGTTTTTCTGGTCTCTCCCATGCAGGCTGTTTTGCTTGCAAACCTGCCGCTGCTTTTAGCAACTTACCTCTTATTTCACTTTAAACGCCGGTATCATCCAGGCGCTATACTTTTTACAATACTGTCCATTTTTATCCTTACAGCCGGCATTTATCTGGAAACCCCTTCCCTTGCCCCGCTCGAAGGAAAACTGGCCTTTTACCGCGAATCCCGTTATGGCCGAATTGCTGTGCACCAGAACCGGGAACAATTCACTTTATTCGAAGACGGTTCTCCGTCATTTAGCAGTCAGAATCTGACCATGGCTGAAGAAGCGATTCACTATCCTTTGTCCCAGATAGATAATCCTAAGAATATACTGATTATCTCCGCAGAAGGCGGCATGATGGCCCAGGTAGAAAAACATCAGCCGGAAGCTGTTGATTTTGTTGAACTAAATCCTGATGTTTCGGATGTCCTCTTTCGGTTCAACATGATTCGGAAAATCCAGGGTCTTAACGTCATAAACCAAGACGGCCGTGCATATCTTTCTCGTTTAAAGAAGGTATATGATGCTGTAATCATTAATCTACCTGAACCAACAACCTTTCAAATAAACAGGTTCTTTACAGATAGATTCTATAAAATAGTAAAGGATCATCTATCTCCCAATGGAATATTAAGTTTTTCCATACAGGGGTTTGATAATTATCTGGCAGAACCTCAGCGGCAGAAATTTTCCTCTTTGTATAATACACTTGCCGCCCATTTTAATCATATTCTGATGCTGCCCGGTCAAAAAATCTTTTTTCTTTGCAGCAATAATCCAATCACTACTGACATTCCGGCCCGTCTCGCTGCAAAAAAGATTTCTACCAGTTACATCAAAGGCTATTATTATGGAAACCTTACCATAGAGAGAATTCAACGATTAAAGGAGCTGATAGACAAAAGCACTCCAAAAAATTTAGACCATTCTCCGTACCTGATGCGCCTTATGTTTTCCCAGTGGTTTGCCAAATTTTCAACTTCTCCCAAACCATTTATTGCTGTTTTAAGTTTAATCGCCCTGATCTATCTAATTCGTATTACAAGGGAAGAGTTTGTGCTTTTTTCAACCGGATGTTTTAATATGGGGAGTGAAATTTTAGTTATCTTTGCTTTTCAGATTTTTTTCGGTTATATTTATCTCCAGATCGGCTTAATTATAACTGTTTTCCTTGCAGGATTGCTGCCCGGGGCCTGGCTTGCAAACAGGCTGAAAAGTATAGGAAAAAGGCACCTGATTTTAACCGACGGAATCCTTATTCTTTTAATGGCAGGGTTTGTTTTTGCCCTGAAGTTCTGGGCCTATCACCTGCCCGTAGTCTTTTTTCTTTTTTTCGGCTTTGTTGTTTCTCTTGCCTGCGGATTTCAGTTTCCTGTAGCTCTTCATTTAAGGGGAGGAGACAATTCTGCGGCGTCAAAGTCTTTTTCTGCTGATTTGATAGGCGCAGCTTTTGGTACACTACTCACCAGTGTGGTCTTACTGCCGTTTTTAGGAATCTTTAGAACTGCGGCAGCCTTGATTGCTCTGAAGTTAATCAGCTTGATCTGGCTGGGAATAAGTCATGAAAAAAATTAGCAGACGAAATTTTATTTTTTATAGTACGGCACTTCTTTCCAACGCCTTTCCTTGCAATGCGTTTGCCCTTTTGAAAGGGAAAAATTACGAGATATCAGGGCCTGATGATATCCGAGGCAAGGTATTTAAAGGTGATGCGCCTGCAACGCCTTGGAAATGGACCCATGAGGGATATTTTTATAAAAAACTGGAAGGCGGCAAGGTAGTATGCGGTATTTGCCCGAATCGATGTATCCTGTCTTCCGGCGACCGTAGCGTGTGTCGATCCAGAGTCAACATAAACGGCGTTCTGTACAGCCTGACTTACGGCAATCCATGCGCTTTAAATGTTGACCCTATAGAAAAAAAGCCTCTCTTCCATTTTAAACCCCGCTCAAAGGCCTTTTCCCTGGCGACAACCGGCTGTAACTTTCGCTGCCTGAACTGTCAAAACTGGGAAATATCCCAGGTCAAACCCACTGAAGTCCGTCACCACGAACTTTTCCCCCCAGGTGTTATAAAAGCGGCAATACAGTCAGGCTCTAAATCGATTGCATATACGTATTCAGAACCTACTACATTTTTTGAATATATGATCGATACCTCCCGCCTGGCAAAAGAAAATGGATTGTACAACTTGTGGATATCAAACGGTTATATCAATAAAAAACCGCTTTTAGAGTTTTGTAAAGTTTTAGATGGTGCAAATGTTAACCTGAAATCTTTCAGTGATGCCATCTACCGAAAATTAAACGGGGGACGTCTTCAACCTGTATTAAATACTTTCAAAACTCTCCATGAGCAAAAAATTCATTTTGAAATAACAAATCTCGCAGTTCCCGGATATACTGATGACCCTGATATGGTTAAAAAGATGTGTGAATGGATCCTTAAAAATCTGGGCGCTGATCATCCTTTACATTTTCTGCGCTTTTTCCCCAGATATAAGCTCGACCGGTTGCCGCCAACACCTGTTTCAACCCTTACCAGGTTCCGGGATTTGGCCCTGCAGGAAGGAATCCGCTATGTCTATCTCGGTAACGTGCCTGGCCATGAAGGTAATAATACATATTGCCACAACTGCAAAAAACTGCTGATTGAACGCCAGGGCTATTACATTCCCACTTACAACCTTACGGGCAATCAATGCAAATTTTGCAAAACCGTTATTCCCGGAGTTTGGTAGAGATAAAAGGGGTAAATTAGATTTCTTATTACAAAAAACAATTATGGAAAAAACTGGATGAACTGTCAAAAAAATGGCAATCAACAGGTTTACCCTCCAGGTCGGGACTTGAAAAAGCAGCCGGAGATTTGCATGAATGGAAAGTGACAACGGGTGTTTCCGGGCTTTGGGATAAGCCTCCGTTAATGTTTACAGCAACCCTTGACGATGGTATGGGCCATGGACTCGAAGTTATTCGGATGTTTTCTGAAACAGCTGGTCTTGAAACCATTGAACTAGGGCTGCTTCTGACGCCTGAAAAAATCATAACCGCATGTAAAAGGCATCAACCCGATTTATTAGGATTAACCGTACTCCAGTTTGATTCAGAGGAAGACATTTTAATGATAAGCAAAAACCTTCCGTCAAAAACAAAGATAATTGCAGGAGGACCGGTTTTTACAGCAGACCGTGGATTTGCAGCCCGGGCAGGTATCCATTTCACAGCAAAAAATGCAGCCTATTTTATCCAGTACCTGCTTCAGTTTGAGAAAAAAGTAACAAACAATCATAAATGATACGAGACCTTTGAAAAACGGTCATCCCCATTCCTCCTCCCAGGACGATGTAATTTTTTGCTGTTTTACCCTCGAAAGAACGACCCCACCACAATAAGTAAAGAAAAACTATGTCGATTTTTACATTAAACGTCTATGTTCCAAACGCGATTTGAGTTTTGGAAATTTATTCATGTCGGTATGGGGCAAGAATAAAGCAGCAACATAATGATCCATATAGGAAGCCGTTTCCGACAACTCAAAATTGGTCATCTTTTTGGTCACTTCTACCACATCCATACGAATGTGGTTTGACAGGGCGCTCATTCTTGCACCCATCAGAGAACTGTTTCCAATGAACGTAATCTTATCCAGATCGATTTCAGGCAGCAGACCTATGGTCATCGCTTTTTCCAGATCCACATAGCTTCCAAATCCCCCTGCCAGGATAATGTGTTCAACCATTTGTATATCTATTCCCACTTCATCCAGAAGGGTCTGATATCCGCTGTATATGGCCCCTTTGGCCCGAATGAGATTTTCAATGTCAATTTCCGTCAGAACAATATCTCTGTCGATCTGTGTATCTTTTTTCCAGGCAATCACATATTCCCATACGCCATCGGTTTCACGAATGCGCTGTGTTTTCAGGTCCCGGTTGAATTTCCCCTGATTGTCGATGATGCCCATTTCAAACATCGTCGCCACCATGATGATCAGCCCGGAACCGCATATACCCTTTGGCCTGATATTACCTATGGTGATATTCATCGGCTCGAGGGTTATGGGGTTTACGGAAAAATCTTCAATCGCCCCTTTTGTGGCACGCATTCCGAACTGTATACCCCCACCCTCAAATGCCGGGCCCGCAGAACAGGCGGCGCAGGCAAGCCAGTCTTTGTTGCCGATCACAATTTCGGCGTTCGTACCGATATCCATAAAAAGTGTTATTTCTTCACTTCGGTAAATACCTGAACCCATCACACCGGCAACAATATC
>Ga0255382_10144_pt1 | contig 10850 bp, 5 predicted proteins | sample ANMaggSeSYBR01H9_FD_182101 | JGI IMG/M metagenome (GOLD analysis project Ga0255382, IMG submission 182101) | Sediment cell enrichment communities from methane seep in Santa Monica Basin, California, United Staets - ANME aggregate JGI... | ecosystem: Environmental > Aquatic > Marine > Cold seeps >... | reverse complement strand
CTACGGATGAGATGGATCTGGCCATGTCGGGAAGCGGCGGCATTTTATTTGAAAAACTCGATGCCGATGAGGTAGATGTAAGGATTTCCGGTTCAGGTAATGTGGAACTGTTGAACGGAGGTGCAGATGAGCTTTCGGTAAAGATCAGCGGTTCAGGTAAACTGAATGCAGAGGCATTTGAGGTAAATGAATTCTCAGCAAGCATCAGTGGATCGGGAAGTATCAGGATTACCGCAAAGGAAGAACTTGAAGCAAGAATATCAGGAAGTGGAAAAGTATATTACCATGGAACTCCAAGGGTGAATAGTAGCTCATCCGGTTCGGGGAAAGTGGTAGCATTATAAAGATTTGGAGCACCCCTGCCTCAAAGAGGAGGGGGATACAGGAGCGGTTGTTTAAACAACCACCTGCGGGCTGCCTGGAAACGGGCAGCCTGTTTTTGTGGTATACTATGCAATTCGATTGTGATGGGTCGCCCTAATCAGGTCATTCAATTTCCACATCTCTCCTCGATTTTAAAAGGGTACAAAAACATCAAAAAAATCAATTGTTCATGTTAGTAACATTATGCTTCGACGCGCGTATATAACTATATATTTATAAGCATAATGCACAGTCAATGAGGAAGAAGCAGATTATCTGTCTCATATGCTTAATTGTGAGTGCCCAATTATCAGGACAGGTACCCCCGTGGGACTGGGTGAATGCTATTCACACAAACATGGAGGAGGTTGCCACCGATGTGGTTGCAGATCCGGCCACAGGGCATGTGTATCTGGCTGGCTACTGGCGTGGCCCATTGGACAGTTTTATTCCAGGCGGAGGGATACCTTCCACCGATTTCTCGGACACTTATGGCAGAAATGATGGCCTGGTTGCCAAATATGACCCCTCAGGCAACCTGCTCTGGGCATTCAAAATAGGAGGAGAAAATCATGACTACATCCATGCCATTCACCTGGATATGGATGGGAATATTTACATCACGGGGACTTGTTCAGAAGGAAATATTCAATTTTCCGGAACTGCATCCCTGACTCCTGATTCAGCCTATATCAACACAGTGGGCGATGATTTTATTCTTGCTAAATATGATCCTCAGGGAAGACTTCTATGGATGCGGCACAGTGAAGGGAGTTCGTGGACTGAAGGGCGTGGGATCACTTCAAACACTTCGGGTGTATATGTGACAGGATCACAGGTGGGTGACGTTTCATTTGGTCCTTTACCTGCCCATGACGCGGGAGCTTTTAGAGACCTGTTCGTAGTCAAGTATAGTACCGATGGGGATGTACTTTGGAACATATGGGGCAGCAGTAACAGGGCAGATTACGGCGAAGACATTATATGCGATGAAACCCATATCTATGTTACCGGAGAATTTGAAGGTAGCATGCTGAGCCTCACTAATGCTGCAGGAGATATTATGCCTGTGGTTATGAACACTGCAGATGGACTGGCGGATATTTTCCTGGCATCTTTTACGGAAGATGGTAACCATCAGTGGACCCATACCATTGTAGGCCCGGAGGATGATTACTGTCTGGGGATAACCATGGACAGCGATAGTCTGTATCTGGCCGGCTCTATCGGTGCCCCTGCTCTTTTCCCCTCCTTTACCGGAAATCCTGTGAATCATAAAAATGGTCAGGATGCATTTATTTGCGCCATGTCCAGACTGGATGGATCCACAGGCTGGGTTCTTACCCTGGCCGACGAATCAGGTGGGGACGAAATGGCCAGGGATATCTCAATGGACATTGACGGAAACCTATACCTTACAGGCTATTTTGACGTGAATATTGAGACCTTTTATGGCATTTTCGACACCAAAGGAGCTGAAGACATCTTTATGGCTTCCTTTACAGATGACGGGAAATACAGGTGGATAAAAACTGCTGGGAGTTCAACTTCTGATTTTGGAAATGGGGTGTCTGCAGCTGCTCCCGGACATGTATATCTATCTGGTGATTATTCTGGGATGACCGAATTTGATTCAATAATTGTTCCCAATGATGTTAATACGAATATATACCTGGCCAGACTGCAACTCCCGTGCCTGGATGCGGTCGGAGGTGTGCTTAGCACCACAAATACAGTGATCTGTGCGGGTGACACAGTCTATCTTTGGCTCAAGAACTATTATGGTGAAATAGAATGGCAAACATCACCACCAGGCATGAATTCCTGGAGTAGTCTGACAGCCGACCTGTCGGATTCCATTTCAATTACTCCTGTAGTCACAGCCGATTACAGAGCCTTTCTGAGATCGGATACTTGTAATTCCGATTCCTCCAATGTCATTGCTATACAGCTTAGCCCTGTACCTACAGCCGACATTTCAGGAAGCATATTCAAATGTGATGATGGTACCACCTCCCTGTTCCAGGTTGATTTGTCAGGCTCTCCCCCCTGGGAACTGGCCATCCTCCACAATGGTGTAAGCGACACCACCATCAGCGGGATAGGAGTGAGCCCTTACCTTCTTGAAGTGAGCCGTGAAGGCACCTATACCCTGGGGAATGTGTCAGATATAAATTGCACCGGGACAGTTTCGGGGACGGCCAGTCTGATCTATTTAGCCTCTCCTTCTCCTGATCCCGGAATCGGCGGGGATACATGTGGCCTGGTTTTTGACCTGCAGGCGTTTCCTGTTTTTAATAGCGGATTGTGGTCGCAGGTTTCCGGTCCGGGTACAACACTCTTTTCACCCTCATCTGATAGTGCAACTGTAACAGTTACCGCCACCGATTACGGAAACTATGAATTCAAATGGACCGAAACCAATGGCACCTGTATCGGGGATTCATCTGTGGTGGTCCACTTTTTTCAGCAACCCATTATCACTATAATTCCAGGGGCAAAAACATGTGGTTTGCAGCATGGGCTGAATGTGAATTCAAATACAAATTCCCCTGGGTCCTGGTCTCTGTCAAACGGACCGGGAAGCGCCACATTTCTACCCGATGAACAAACCCCGGATGCCATGGTTGAGGTGGATGCGTATGGCTTATATAATTTTCAATGGACAGCCACCAACGGAGTATGCTCTGCAACTGCAGTAACAGATGTGGAATTCCTGCCCCCGCCCTTTGTGGATGCTGGTGAAGACCAGTCTGTTTGTCTGGGAGAAACTAATCAATTATCTGCCACCGGTCAGGGCACCTTCCTCTGGAGCTTTTCGGCCCAATTATCAGATATCAGCATACCCGATCCCATGGCAACGATCGATGTCAATACCACTTTCCATGTACTGATCACAGATAGTGAAGGATGCCAAAACAGCGACAGTCTCACTTTGTTTGTCTATCCTCCACCGATAGCTGATGCGGGTCCCGATCAACATCACATCGCCCGGTTTGAAACTTCCCTGGAAGGACAGCTGGGACCGGACGATAGAGGCACCTGGTCTGTAGTATCAGGAGGAGGGATCTTTCAAGATCCAAATAGACCTGAAACCAGGGTTACCAGCCTGGAGACCGGAGAAAACATCTTTGCCTGGAATGTAAGCAATGAGGTTTGTCCTGAAGTATCAGATCAGGTTTCTATATGGATTGGGGACTTCGTCATCCCCACCGTAATCACTCCCAACGGGGATGGGAAAAATGATCGGTTTCATGTGGAAGGCATCCTGGAGTTCCCCGCCTCTGAACTGAGAATCCTCAACCAGTGGGGTGAAGAGGTGTACCATTCAGCTCCCTACCTGAATGATTGGGACGGGCGAGACCACAATGGCAGGGAACTGCCTGAGGATACCTATTTCTCAGTATTAAAAATAAAAAGTGATGATGTCAGAAAAGCTTATGTATTGATCATCAGGTAATATGCAAAAGTGGTTACTCATCATATCATTCATAATTTCAGGGGCGGTGGCTAAAGCCCAGCTGGAGCCGTTGTCCAACCAGTATATGCTTAATACACTGGCTATTAATCCTGCCTATGCAGGAAGCCGGGAAGCATTGAGCATCACCATGCTTCACCGAAATCAATGGACTGGTTTTGAAGGATCCCCCAAGACACTTACTGTGGCAGCCCACACTCCCACGCGAAACGAAAAGGTAGGATTGGGACTGCTCGCTGTCAACAACAGGATCGGGATCACCAACTCGTCTGGATTTTCCGGAAGCTTTGCCTACAGGATTAAAATGGAACAAGGAATCCTCTCTCTGGGCCTGGGTGGCGGGCTAAGCATTACTAAAAACAGGTGGAGTGAATTGGTAGCTGTAGATCCGGACGATGGAATAATACCGATAGATAATCAAAATTACCTGTTACCCAATTTCAGTGTGGGTGCATATTATTCTACGGATCGCCTCTTCGTCGGATTGTCGATCCCTATGTTCATGTCGCACAACTTCAATCCTACAACACAAGAATTTGAGCTTGTCAATGATTATGGTGAATACAATTATCTTTTAAATTCCGGATACCTGTTTAAGGCTTCAGAAAATTGGAAAGTATTGCCATCAACAATGATCCGGTTCAATCCTGGTTCTACTGTCCTGGTGGATCTTAACGCCTCTGTGATATACAGGGATAAAGTGTGGGCAGGATTTTCGTACAGGACCAATAAATCTTTTGTGGGGCTGTTTATGTACCAGGTAAACAGGCAGCTGGCCATTGCCTACACCTATGACATGGGCTTTGGGGAAATTGGAGGATATATGGGCGGGTCCCATGAAATTATGATCCGATATGAGTTCCGTTATATGATTGATGTGGTGAATCCAAGATACTTTTAACTCATTTGCTATGAACCTGAAACTATTCGTGAGCCTTACTGTCATTCTAATATTGTCAGCATCAGTCAAAGAGGCGAATGCTCAGAGTTATGCTGTGGAAAGAGAGGAATTCAATTCCAACAGGTATGCTGACTTTTCCCCTGTGCACTTTCGGGATGGCATGGTGTTCTGTTCCAACCGGAAGCATGATATCCTGGTGGTATACGCATCGCCAGACAATTTGGAGAGTTCCAGCTTGTGGTTTGTTCCTCTTACTGATAGTGCTGAAGAAAACTATGTTGAAATTTTCTCCGAAGAGCTGCTTACAAGTTTTCATGATGGACCTGCCACCTTTAACAGGGAGGGGACCGTGATATACTATTCCAGGAACATAGATGTGGATTCAAAACTCAGGGATGTATTTGATCAGGAGAACCAGCTGGGTCTTTACAGGGCTGAGTTGGCTGATGGTATCTGGTCAGATATTGCCCCTTTCAAATACAACAGTCCGGAATATTCCCTGACCACTCCTGCCCTTTCTCACGATGGATCCAGGATCTATTTCGCTTCCGATATGCCAGGTGGATTCGGGGGTGCCGACCTCTATTATTGCGATATGCTGGATGGCCAATGGCAGCCTCCGGTAAATCTTGGTTCCAATATAAACTCCACGGGAAATGAATCCTATCCTTTTGAAAATGAGTCAGGAATTCTCTATTTTTCATCCGACGGTTGGGTAGGTTATGGGAAGAAGGACATCTATTTTACCAGTCAGATTGACGGGAAATGGATTATACCTATAAACATGGATGCCCACATTAATTCAAAAGCAGATGATTTCGCTTTGATCACGGATAAGAATGGAGAAGAGGGTTACTTCTCATCCAATCGGAAGCAGAGTGATGATATATACAGGTTCGTCACAGATATCCATTCATTTTACAATTGTGATAGCCTGCAAAAAAATTATTATTGTTTCCTTTTTTATGACGAGGGATTCATGGAAGTTGATAGCCTGCCTCTAAGTTATGAGTGGAGTTTTGGGGATGGACAGAAGGTAAAAGGGATTGAGGCCGAGCATTGTTTTCCAGGTCCCGGTAACTACACGGTGGAATTGAATATTATTGATAACAACACAGGGAATACGTTTTTTACACAATCCTCTTATGATGTTGATATTACAGATGAGGTTCAACCCTTTATCACCTCACCGGATATGGAGCTCATGGAGCAGCAGATCCAATTCAGCGGATTGAAGTCAAATTTGCCGGATATTGAAATTAATCAGTACTTCTGGGACTTTGGAGATGGGACAAAAGTAAAAGGAGCCGAGGTGGAACACAGCTATGAGAAGGAAGGGAGTTATACCGTGCAGCTTGGAATCACCGGTCAAAAGGACAGCACCGGGTTCATGCCCAAGATTTGTGTCTATAAACAGATAGAGATTCTGGAGGACAACCAGGCCATGGCCACCTACCTGGCCAGGCAGAAAGGAGAATTGGAGGAATTACCCCCTACGGATGGAGTGGAACCCTCTGCAATGAATCCCCTTTATTCTATGGCTGAGGCCATGGAGAAGGAGGCCGTTTTCAGGGTAGAGGTGCTGACTTCAGCATCGAAGCTGAGTATCGATACGTCACTCTTCGATCCCCTGCGCGGGGCATATGATATTTCAGAGGTGTATCTCCGTGAGGACAGCCTTTATAGCTATACGGTTGGTGAGGCCAGCAGCGTTCTTGAAACCTATCCCATTTATAACGATGTGGTATCGAGAGGCTATGAAAATGCCAGTGTGAAGAGCTATGTGCTTGCCGAACTTGCAGAGGAAGAGCTCCTGGAATTAACCAGTTCCTTTGGGGAGTTTTCAGACGCTTATTTTGAATTTGATGACTACCGGATTGGAGAAGCTTCCTATCCGATCCTTGACCGAGTCAAGGATATTATGATGAAATATCCGGGTATTAACCTGGAGATAGCCGCACACACCGATAATATGGGTTCATTCGAGTACAATATGACCCTGTCTCAGAAACGTGCACAGTCCATGGTCGATTACTTGGTGGAACAGGGCCTGGATGCTTCCAGACTGATAGGTAAAGGGTATGGTGAATCAAGACCCATTACATCAAATACAACAGAAGAAGGAAGGGGTATAAACAGGAGGGTGGAGTTTATTATCATGAATGAAATAGAATAAATAAACTGAAGATTTTGAAGGGAAAAATAGCAATAATGCGGTTAACAATTCTGGTCCTCGGGGTATCCCTGTCAGGAATGGTCGGGTTACACGGTCAGTGGCTAGAGGGGTACAGCCACAGGATGAGGATCACCATCCAGGAAACCATGATTCCCGGAACTGACCCGTTGATTGAATTTCCCATACTATTTTCATACACCGATACAATATTGAAATCGACAAGCAACGGAGGATTGGTAAGTTTTCCGGATGGCAGGGATATCCGTTTTACCGGTCCCGACCGCCTTACGCTCCTTGAAGATGAGCTGGAGTATTATGATCCGGTCACCGGCACCCTTGTGGCATGGATCCAGATTCCATCTCTGTCAGCCATAGCCAATAGTGAGATATTTATCTATTTCGGAGATCCGGCAGCATCTCCGAAGCCACTTAATTCTGAAGTATGGAGCAACCAGTATACAGCCGTATGGCACATGAACGATGATCCATCTGCCACCGCACCCCAGATCAACGACGCTACCTCTTTTCTGAATCACGGGACCACAGGTGGAACCATGGCAACAGATGATCTTGTGGAGGGAAAGATATCCGGTGGGATCAATTTTGATGGAGTGGATGATTATGCCACCATGCCCGTAAACGGATTCAATACCGACTCTGGGACCGTAGAAATGTGGATCAATCTTAACTCGATCCCGCTGATCAACTCTGAATATTTGTTCGCACACCGCCAACAGGATCCCATATCAGACAGGACCTATTTACGGGTCTGGGATTCCGGAGAATGGGGGACCGGGATGGGAAGTACCTATGACCTTATCAGGGGCAGCGCCCTGGGCACTGCAGCCTGGCATCACCTTGTCATTACATGGGACGAAACAGAGGTATGGGGATTCCTGGATGGTATGCAGGATTTTGGCCCGGTAAGTTATGCAGCACTGGATACCATTCGTGAAATTTTTATCATGACCTGGATGCCCTCCTCCGAATCGGCCGATGGTACGCTTGATGAACTAAGGGTCTCAAGTGTACCAAGAGATTCCGGATGGATTGTAGCTTCCTATCGAAACCAGAACCAACCCGGATCCTTTTTACAGGTGAATTCATTGGAGGAGTACACCGATCCATGTGATGCAACTACACTCAACATTACCGAAACATGTGAGTTCTCCATCTATTCAAACATTGGTGCCGGCACTTCCGGTATTCCAGATCCCGGCTGTGGAGCGTACCAGGGTGGAGAACTGTGGTTCAGGGTAACTGTTCCCTCATCTGGATCGTTCGAAATCCAGACCGACACAGAGACAGAGTTTCAGTACCCCCTGAATGACGGCTGGATGTACCGGCTTGCCATGGCCCTTTATGAAGGAAGCTGTGATAACCTGACACTGATCAATTGCTATGAGAACAACAGCATTTATCATCCCAGGATGGCGGGTGCCTCACTCTCTGGCAGAACTCCGGGGGAAGTTATCTGGGTCAGGATATGGGAAAATACAAACAACGACAACGGTAAATTTAAGATCTGTGTAAGCGGACAAAACATTGAACTTTATGATGTCTCTGGCGGAGGGGGATATTGTCAGGGCGATACAGGTGTTTCGATTTCCCTTTCAGGTTCGACGCCGGGTATTGACTATACCCTGATACGCAATGAGACCATCAGGCTGGATACTATTTCGGGAAATGGTGGCCCCTTGAACTGGTCCCCTGTTCAATCGGAAGGCATCTACCGGATCATGGGTGAAGTTCCCGGAAGCGGCTATATGGTTCTTATGAACGACAGTGTTGAAGTGGAGATATTGCAGCTAGCCCAGCTATCTTTCGATATAGACACTATTACCTGTTTTGAAAATGGAGGTGGATCTATATTTACCACTGTTACCGGCGGAACTGAACCTTACCAGTTTGACTGGTCCGGTCCAGGCGACTATACATCTGATCAGAAAGATCCTACAGATCTACCCCCGGGCATCTATGTACTTACAGTGACGGACAGTAATCTCTGTAGTACCGAAAGTAACCCACTATCTATCACCCAGCCTGATTTACCAGTTGCTTCACTGGTTCACGTCACCCATCTCACTGCATATGAAGCGAATGACGGAGCAATCGAAATTGAAATTAGCGGTGGTACAGCACCATACACTGTATTATGGACCGGAACCGATGATTATTCCTCAGTAGAACTTTTGGCTTCCGGAATGACAGTAGGTTATTATTCGGTCCGGGTAACAGACAGCCATTTCTGCATGGACTCCATTTTGATGATCATGGTTTCGGTGGAGAAGAGCGCCGGGGAGGTGTTTATTCCTGAAGGCATTTCACCCAATGGTGATGGATTCAATGACCTTTTTGTGATCCTGGGATTGGAAAATTTCCCTGAGAACGAATTAATGATCTTTAACCGGCAGGGTGTGGAGGTATTTCACCGGGTGAACTATGAGAATGACTGGGACGGGCGTCCTGAATCGGGAAGTATTCTGGGCGGAGTTCTTCCTGAAGGTACCTATTACTATATATTCAAATTTGGAGAACAAAATATCAGAAAAGGCACCATATACCTGAACAGGGAGTAGAAACGATCCGGCATGAAAATAGTTATACCAACATATCTTTATAAGGGATTTCTGGCAGCAAGCTTGCTCTCTCTTACCTTGTTGGGACTATCCGGACAGGAACAGGTCTATTTCAGTCAGTATATGCACAACCGAATATTGTATAATCCGGCATTTGTGGGTGACAGGGAAATCCCGGGCTTTTCGTTCCATTCCAGACAGCAATGGATCAGCTGGGAGGGGGCACCGTCAGCCAACCTTTTAATGGCCCATACCCGGCTGAAGAACAAGAATGCCGGAATCGGAGTATCACTCTCATATGACAGGACGGGACCGGTACAGCATGCAGGATTTTCGGGAGCCTACTCCTACACCATTCAGATTACCGATAAGAGCAGGTTGATGATGGGATTGCAGGGAGAAATACGGATCCTTCAGATCCGCCTCAGCCAGTTGCAGCTGGTTGACCAGGGAGACCTGTTGTTTGAAGTGGACCCGGGAATGAAAGTTCAGCCCAATGTTGGATTTGGTTTTAATTATCAGTTTCAGAACTACAGTGTGAACTTCTCCATTCCAAGGATACTGAACAGTAAGCTCTCACCTTACGAGGGGGAGACATCAAAATGGAGTAAGATTCAACGGGTGTTCTACCTGGAAGCATCATCCAGGCATGAAATCAATGAATCCCTGAAACTGAAACCCTCCCTGCTTGTGGCACTTGCTTCAGGCACTTCTCCGTTTGTAGAGCTTACATGCATGTTTCTATACCGGGAAAAATTCGGGACCGGGGTGTTCTATCGTTTCAACAATACCCTGGGCGGAATGATAAGGTACAATCACAAGGAGAGGATCATTATTGGGTACTCCTACGATGTTTCGCTTAGCTACAGACAATACAATGCGGGAACTCATGAACTTTTCCTCGGCTATAATTTTCCTTTTAACAGGGCTAAGACAGTATCGCCCAGACGTTTCTAATATAAATTGCATGAAGCAGACAAAAGTATTTATACGAAGAGGGGTGAAGCAAAGCATTCAGGCACATGTGATCTGTGTATGCCTGATGCTGCTGTACACTCTTCCCGGCTGGTCACAATCGGCTCCGGCAGAGGAGGAGAACATACCCTACCTGGTTACTTTTGGAAGCAATGCAGACCGCTCATGGGGAGATGATGATTTTTGCCAGATCTTCTTTCTCCAGATTCCAAGCACCCAGACCGAACCCATTTACATTAGAGTTTTTGATCCTGAAACTGGGGGTGAGCTGGATGAAGGGAAAGGAGAATTCGATACCAAAATCCGTTTCTCTGTCTATGGAGGGAACGGCTGCTACACCCATGAAGATGCAATAGCAGTAGACCCGGTTGGAAATTA
>Ga0255382_10142_pt1 | contig 10879 bp, 10 predicted proteins | sample ANMaggSeSYBR01H9_FD_182101 | JGI IMG/M metagenome (GOLD analysis project Ga0255382, IMG submission 182101) | Sediment cell enrichment communities from methane seep in Santa Monica Basin, California, United Staets - ANME aggregate JGI... | ecosystem: Environmental > Aquatic > Marine > Cold seeps >... | reverse complement strand
ACCTCTGCCAGCCTCATCGCACCCAGCTTCAACTCTTCCTTCAATATAAAATGATTTAAGCATTGGCATCCAAGACCTGCTGCACGGAATCCCAAAGCTTCTCCGAAGTATGGTCCCAGCTGAATAACTTTCGCCTTTCCCTCCCTTTTTCAATCAGCACCTCGCGCAATCCCTGCTCACGAACAATCCTGATCATGCCGTCCCTGATACTACCCGGACTATCGGGGGATGCAAACAGTGCCGCATTGCCAGCGATTTCGGGCAAACTGGTCACTTTCGATGCTATAACAGGTATGTCACATGTCATAGCCTCCAGGATAGGAATGCCAAATCCTTCAAAATAGGGAACAAAAGTCATGGCCCAGGCTGCTCCCACTACATCATTCAACTGATCTGGAGTTAGCCGGCCCGTAAAGATGACATCCTGTTTGTTTTTCATCTTCTCCAACTGCTCTTCCATGGGTTTAGTCAGAAAAAATTTCTCCCCTACCAGCACCATTTTATAGTTGCCCTTGTTCTCGTCTTTGAAGAGTTGAAAGGCTTTCAGCAGATTTGCAATGTTTTTCCGCGGGTGTATACTCCCAACAAAAACGAAATAGGGTGAACCCGCGGTATAAGCTTTGCGCACCTCCGCAGCCTCTTCCTGGGTAAGCGGATGATACCTTTCATTAACCCCGTTATATGCCAGATCAATCTTTTCTTCCGGAATATCATACTGATTGATGATATCTCTTCGAGAATATTCGGATACGGTGACAATGCGGGTAGCTCTCTTGGCAAATCTTGGAAAATAGTACCTGTAGTATTTCCTGACCAACCAGGGAAGATCGCCCGGCCGGTGCACGAAATTTATATCGTGTATCACAGATACGGAGGGTGTCTTGGTGCAAAGAGGAATAAAACCGTCTGTGCTAAGAAACAGGTCCGGACTCGTTCTTCTAAGATAGCTTTTAACACGGATCTGAAACCAGATAAACCAGAGAAAGGGGTGGCGCGTTGGGGGGCCCAATATCACGGGCTTTACATTGTCTCCAAATACTACCTCCTTACTGTACTTGCGATCAAACAGGAAAACAAAATCGACTTCTGGATGTGCTGTAGATATCCGTTTTAAGGTTTCAAAGGTAAACCAGCCAATACCATCCAGTTTACCAGGCATCAGAAGCCTTGTGTTAACTGCAATTGTTCTTCTTTTTATCTCCTGGTTCAAAGTGTCCTTAATAAGTATGGGGCGAACTTATTACATTTGTATTGAATTAAAAAATATTTTAACTGCCCGAGCTTGAAAAAACACTTCATCACTAACCTGGCACTACTGATCTTCCTGAACCTGTTGATCAAACCATTCTGGTTCTTCGGCATTGAAGTCGGTGTACAGAACCAGGTTGGTGAAGAGATCTATGGTTTTTATTTTTCCCTCTTCAACTTCGCCTTTATACTGAACATGTTGCTTGATGTAGGGATCAACAACTATAATAACAGGGCCATCGCCAGGGATCACACCTTACTCAAAGGAAACCTGGCGGCTATTATCCCGCTTAAACTATTTCTTTCTCTTACTTATGCAGGGGTGGTGCTTATTTCCGGAAAGATCCTGGGATACTCCCAGGAACAGTTTCAAATGCTCTGGATCCTGGTCCTGAACCAGTTTCTGGCTTCTTTCATCCTTTATTTCAGAACCAACATCAGTGGTTTACAGTTATACCGGACCGATAGTCTGCTCTCTGTCATGGACCGCAGCCTGATGATCCTATTTACAGGATTGCTCCTTTGGGGGAACATAAGCAGCAAACCTTTCCAAATTGAATGGTTTGTATATGCCCAAACAGTATCCTATATCCTGACCCTGATTACAAGTGCAAGCATCGTACGCTTCAGGTCAGGCAAATTTTTCCATCTGCTCAGTTTATCGGGCTCTCTTAAAACCCTGCGGGCCAGTTACCCTTTTGCCTTGCTGATCTTGCTGATGGCCCTTTTTAACCGGGTCGATTCAGTAATGCTGGAACGCCTCCTGGAAAATGGCAGAGAACAAGCAGGAATCTATGCCCAGTCTTTCAGAATCTTCGAAGCGGCCACACAATTCTCCCTCCTGTTTGCCATGCTGCTGCTCCCCATGTTTTCACGAATGATCCAGTTGAAGCAGGATGTAAATGAATTGGTTCGGACTGCCCTGCCTCTTTTGATGGTGGCAGGCCTGTCTGTTGCAACCATGACCTATTTCTATAAGTTCGAAATTATCGACCTGCTTTATCGCACACACACAAGCTACAGCTCAAATATTTTCGGTATCCTGATGGTTGGCTTTCTGTTTGTCTCTATCTCTTATCTCTATGGTAGCCTGCTGACTGCAAACCACAACCTTCGTCAGCTCAATATTGTGGCTGCCATCACCGTAATCATTAATATATCTTTGAACCTGATCCTGATCCCGCGTCACCAGGCCCGTGGTGCGGCCATATCCAGCCTGGTCTCACAGGGCTTCTACGCTATAGCACAAATGATTCTCGCTGTCCGCTTAATGAAGATCCCGGCAAACAAAGATCTTTTTTTCAAGTTGGCAGCCTTCCTCGTCATTAACCTTATTTCAGGCTACCTGACATTATTTATCCCGGGGTGGGTTCCAGGAATCCTGCTTCTGGCTGTATCCTGCTCAGTTAGTGCCTTGCTATTGGGTCTGATTCGTCCTTCCGAAATAAAGTCTGCTTTAGAGGAATAAATTGACATTCCGTCTTGCATCACAGTTGCTGCTTTCATAAGTAATTATGATCTTCTATTCCTTATATACATACATATATGCATACATTATTATTTGTATATCTCTATTATATATGCTTTTATATTTTTCTATATGGTGTTTTTTACTCTCGTATATTTTAAGAATATATCAAATGTTAGAAAATTGTTGATTGTAAATGAGGTCAGATAGGTGCTTTACGACGGGCTTTGGTTATTTTTAGCCAACCAAAATTCAAAATACAAGGTGGATCAGAACAACAACGAGAAACTCAGGAGGACCCATAGAACCTCTATTCTCTTTAACCAGAGGGAGCAGGAAGCGATTAACCTCTATTGTGAGAAGTATAAGATCAGAAATAAATCAAAGTTTATGCGGGAGGTCATCATGACCGAGATCCTCAAGAAGTTTGATGAGGATTATCCTACTCTTTTCGAATTCGAGAAGCCTAACCTATTCGTTACACGATAGGTTTACAATTCTGCATCCCGTAAGCATAGTATTTTCAAATAAGCTCCATGGAGTAGATTATTGCTTCCAGTTGCCGTAATTTCACGCGCTTCTTCTTGTTGGGATGGTATACATACCCATCAACTGTAACAATACGACCGTGCTTGGCATCGTAAACAGAGTGACTTACAAAAGGTCCGCCCATAAATCCGTTTTCAAGGTCCCATAAACCCCTTACTTCAACCATATCCATGTTGTTGCTCTTCAGGTCATAGGCTATGGGTTCAAACATCTTGGAGATAATCATATAAGAGCCATCTCTTGGACCCTGTACATAGGTTTTCGTAAAGCTGTTACGCTTCTCAATGATATTCTCAATATTCAAGTCCTCAGGACCATTGGCCGGGAAGTCGTACACCTGGATCACCTGTGACAGATCTGACGATTCGATGGATACTGAGGTATAATCTTCCTTGCTGAAGTCCATATTATACCCCCTGGGGATGGCCAGACGTATCTGGTGATTTATTGCAATCTCTTTTTGAATGGCCGGATCCTTCGAATCCTTATAGACGTTCATCAACCTGTTCCTGTCATACTGAATCAGAAATCCTCTGATTTGTTCCTCATTTTCACCTATTAACTCCTTTAAAGCAATTGCCGTAGGGGCCTCAACCTGAACCATAATCTGCGGCTTGGCCCAAACATTTTCCCTGAACCTGACTCTGGGCTCCAATCCCGATGAAACTGTTGTTAGTACGATGGAACGATGAAACTTATAAACCCCATCAAATGAGGATGCAGTTACCTGAAGTACATCAAAAAGGGGCTCCGATTGAGGCAGTCCGGGATACTCCTCTTTTAAAATATCCTGAAGAAGATCGCCAGCTGAATTATCCCAGTTAAACTGATCCATCACCACCAGCACCTCACCGGTACCTCCTGTCACATTGGGCATAATCCTACCAGCCATACCGCCTTGCTGCTGTACTGTGTCGCACGACCATGTAAGCAGCAAAAAACTAATAAAGACAAAAAAGCCTGTCTGTTTAAGCAGACAGGCCTTATAATTTCGTCGGGTATTACTTCTTACCATCTTTAACTTTCTTAGTGTCTTCTGTATCGTCCACTATGATCTCGTCATCGGCATTCTCGGCAGTGGCCTTTTTGAATTCTTGCATTCCCTGGCCCACACCACGCATCAGCTCTGGAATTTTACGTCCACCAAAGAGCAGCAGAACAAGCAAGACAATAACTACAATTTGCCACACTCCTATCGCAAGGGTTATAAAAGCTTCCATCTATCTCTAGTATTTATAAGGTTTGTACTACAAAAATAACAATATAATCGTTCTAATTCTTAAATAATCCAATGATGTCGTTCAGATTTGCATAAAGCAGCAAACTCAACAACAGTACCATACCAACAATCTGCGCATATTCCATGAACTTATCACCTGGTTTCCTTCCTGTGATTATCTCAAACATAAGAAACATCACGTGTCCGCCATCCAGCGCTGGAATTGGCAGAACATTCATAATGGCCAGGATAATGGAAAGGAAAGCTGTCATGTTCCAGAAGCGATGCCAATCCCATGTAGAGGGGAATATGCTTCCAATTTTAATAAATCCTCCAAGCTCCTCATAAGCCTTGGTCTCAGGCTTGAACAACATTTTCAACTGCTTGAGATAAGATCCAGTAATCTCAAATCCGCGGTTTATTCCCGCAGGTATGGATTGAATGAATGAGTATTTGACTACCACGGTTCCAAAGAAATCGACGTGGCTCTTTCGCCCAAAGCCAAAAAATCCAATCTCATCTGTGGTAGTCTGAACCTGAATTGTATCTGATCCGCGTAAAATGGTCAGATCAAAGGAGGTATTCACTTCCTTCCTGGTCAGGTCTATAAACTCGTCGTAAAACTGGATGGGGGTGCCATTGACGCCAATGATCTTGTCATTTAATTCAACCCCGGCTTCGGCCATCCTATTATCGGTGAACATTGCAACTTCACATGGAATCCTGGGCTCCATGACATATTCGAGTTTTAATAGTTTGGAGGTCATTCCCTCAGGAACCTGGATATTCATCATCGTTCCCTCGCGCTCCACCAGAATCTCCCGGGGATCATTCACTACGATATCATGATGAATGGCTCCCCAACGATCCACCCTTTCTCCGTCAAGGGCCAGGATCTTATCTCCGTTCATTAATCCAAGATCTTGAAATTCCTGTACGAAGCTGTAACCATAAATCATGCGATCCACCGGAACATACTCTTCACCCCACTTAAAAAACACCAGGATGTAGATAAACAGTGCCAGCAGGAAGTTTACAATCACCCCTCCCAACATGATCAGCAGACGTTGCCACGCCTTCTTGGACCTGAATTCATAGGGTTTTGGAGCTTGTTTCATCTGTTCCCTGTCCATGGACTCATCGATCATACCACTGATCTTCACATATCCACCCAGCGGGAGCCACCCAATACCATACTCTGTATCTCCTATCTTCTTTTTGAACAGGGAGAATCCCGCGTCAAAAAAGAGGTAAAATTTTTCTACCCGAACTTTAAATATCCTTGCCAGAGTAAAGTGCCCCAATTCGTGCAGTACTATCAGGATTGACAGACTTACCAGCAGCTGGGCTATTTTAACTATTACATCCATTCTTGCCTATATTTGTTCTTGAGCAACCCGCCTTGCCAGCAGGTCAGAATTAAAATAATCTTCCAGTAAAGGAACTTTAATGAAGGTGGACTTGCCCAGTGTGCTTTCAATAACATCAGCTATCTGCAGAAATCCGATCTTCTCTTTCAGGAAGGCCTCCACAGCCACTTCATTGGCTGCATTTAATATACAGGGCCAGTTCCCTCCCTTTCTCAGTGCCTCATAGGAGAGCACAAGATTACGAAAAATTTTCGTATCGGGCCGTTCAAAAGTGAGGCTGGAATGCTTTAAAAAGTCAAATCGTTCAAAATCTGATTTAAAACGGTGAGGATAACTGAATGCATACTGAATGGGGAGTCTCATATCGGGCAAACCCATCTGTGCTTTTATGGAACCATCGTTGAACTGGACCATAGAATGAATAATGGACTGTGGGTGGACCACCACTTCAATGTCATCCGCTCCAACACCGAATAACCATCTGGCTTCTATAACTTCCAAACCCTTATTCATCATGGTAGCAGAATCGATGGTAATTTTGGGCCCCATACACCAGTTTGGATGACGAAGTGCCTGTTCGGGCGTAACCCCTTCCAGTTCTTTCAGTCCCCACTCCCTGAACGGGCCACCCGAAGCAGTGAGGATAATCTTCTCGATCAGGTTGTTACCCTCCCCGGCCAAACACTGGAAAATAGCTGAATGCTCCGAATCCACCGGAATGATGCTTACTCTGTTTTCTACGGCCTCCTTCATGATCATCTCACCGGCTACTACCAGGGTCTCCTTGTTGGCCAATGCGATACTCTTTCCTGCCCGGATCGCTTCAATGGTTGGCTTCAATCCGCTGAAACCCACCATAGCGGTCAGAACCATATCGACCGAATCAAATGCACACACCTGCGCAATGGCATCAGCTCCACAGTAAACTTTAATGGGGTGGTCAGACAGGGCTGATTTTATTTTATCATAAAGATCCTCTTTCCCGATAACCACCATATTAGGTTGATACCGGATGCTCTGTTCAATCAGGAGATCAACATTGTTCTGTGCAGTAAGCACCTCCACTTCGAATTTTTCATGATGAGCGGATATGACTTCCAGAGCCTGGGTTCCTATGGATCCGGTGGAGCCAAGTATGGCAATTCTTTTCTGCATGGATTAAAAAACGATATAATCGGCTGGATCAAGGGGAACACCATCGTGCCACAGCTCAAAATGAAGATGCGGCCCTGTGGTTAGCTCTCCCGAATTTCCCACTATGGCAATGGCATCACCTGCAGCTACTTTCTCTCCAACAGTTTTAAAGAGGCTGGCATTGTGCTTATAGGCCGATATAATATTATGGTCATGCTGAATCTGAATCACATAACCTGTTTCCAGGGTCCAGGTTGACGTGGTTACTGTACCGTCTAATGTTGCCTTCACCACCTCATCGGGTTCGGCCACCAGGTCGACTCCAAAATGACCATCCGCCGGACTGAAGGACCCGGTGATGATTCCTTTAACCGGTGTGAAAAAATGCATGTCGTGAAGCTGTTTACTTTCCTGACCATCATCCAAGGCACTTAATCTGAACTGCTCCTCTGCTTCTACCTGTTGTCTTAAAATTGAATCGTTGGTGGAGCGCATAAAATTGATATCCCGGGAGTCAACCATTCCAGAAGTATCGTTCAAATACAACTCAGGCATATCCCCAGAGATAATGCGGTTCAGATTATCAAAGTACTGGTCCCTGACAGATTGCTCATGCTCCAGCGAATCCAGTTTCATGGCATTGGTGCGGATATGCTGACGCATGGCCGCATCGGGATACCCGGGAATCAGTTCGCGGATATTTGTAAAAGCAATCAGAATATAGGTAATGGATACCAGCAGAATCAGAACAATACCCACAAGGGCGATCAGGTTCAACCTGGTCAGCCTCATATTGCCCACCTCTTCGAATGTGTCCTCATTCAGAAGGACCATCCGGTACTTATGGGTTAACTTTCGAAAAAGCTTCCTTGGCGTTTTTTCGGACATGGCACAAAGATAGTACCTTTACCGGAAATCAAACATGGGGAGGACCTCTCTTCTTATATAAGCCTGGCCAATATCCTGTTTCAGGAATCCCTCCCTGACCATGGCTTCATCTTCAGCGATAAATAGTTCCATATGTACCAGGGTCCATGGCCTGAATTGGTAGAGCGGATTATCAGATTCCATCACATTCATGGTAACCATATAATCGGTCAGGCTGGTCGTGTAACCAACATATATCTTGTCGTTTTGATAAGAATAGAGTACAAAAACTTTATAACTCATATGCACACCTGCGTTATTATAGTTTAATAGAAAATACGTGATTTATTGAAAAAGGTTCCGCCCCTGGAGATATTTCTAATATTTAATATGAATACGCTGGAAGGAACGGATATGGGCAACCAGGTCGAGACGGTCTCTGCCACTGAGCTGGGAGTGTTCCATATCCCCATAAGCCCATGAAGGCATGGCGGTTCCGCTTCTCCCTATGCTTATTGTAGCGAGCAGGTAACCATTGGAAGCAGCACTCAAAAATTCCTGGTTACTCAGGGCCGGGGCTTTTACGCCCTCTCCCGATAAGCCATGGCACTCTGCACAGTATTTCTCAAAAATAACTGCTCCTTCTATACGCTGACCCGGGTTACTACCCTGATATACATAGCTCAGGTCCTTTTGAGCTGAACTCCTCATATGTCCTATGATATTGCTGATATCCTGTGCTTCCAGTCTCTCCTGGTTGTAGAGATCGGTCGACCAGCCGAACATGGCCGTATGGGTACGTCCCAGAGCAATGGTCTCGTATAGAAGCTTGTTATCAGCAGCATCCAGAAAATCTCTGTTGATTATGGCCGGACCGGTTTCACCCTCTCCAAATTCTCCATGACACCGGGAGCAGAGGAAATGATAGCGCAGAGCACCCTGTTCCAGATCAGCCTCCGGCAGCTCGACGAAACCTGTTGATGCTCTGCCTGTACGCCAGGATGAAATATGGGCCAGTAAATCAGCAAGCTGCTCATCTTCCAGCAAGGACCAGCCCGGCATGCCCGTATTCTCCCTCCCATTTAATATGGTTGCCAGGATGAACCTGTCGCCGGCTTTGTTGAGAAGTCCTTCCTGGTTCAGGGCAACTGCCACATCACCTTTCCCCTCATTCCCATGACAAGCCTTGCAATAGAGTTCAAACAATTCACCTCCCTTGCTGCGGTCCCCCGACTTTCCTGAAAGATTGCTGCCGGGAGAGACTTTCCCCTGCTGCTTCAGATGGTGGGCGATTCCATCCAACTCAGAGGGTATTAAGCCTGAGATTCCCTGCGACCAGCTACCCATCTGTCGCAGGCTACGTCCTTTTTCAATGGTAAATCGAATATAATCGGACGAAGCTACTCTGAGAAAATCCGGATTCCCGATGGCAGGAATCCCGGTTTTAAAATCGTTGTAGCCTTTTCCTTCGCCATGCTTGCCGTGACAAGCCGAACAGAGATATGCAAACCCGGACTCTCCATCAATGGCTTCCCTGTTACCTTTAAACTCATTGAGGGTAGCCATGGAAAAATATTCAAAGGGGATATCAGGCTTGGCCAAACCCATAACAAATATTGCCAGGGCCTCCATCTCCCCTTCATCCAGGTTAACCCTGAGCATCTGTGAACCAGGCGACACCATCTCAGGATCTCTGAAGTGCTCCTTCAGCCAGTTGGAGATGGTCTGTTCTCCCTGTATATTTTGAAAGCTATACTCATGTCTGGTTTTCTCTCCTTGTTCAGTAAGATCGGGACCAATGATACCTCCCACACCTCTTGCCTGGTGACAACCCAGGCAGCCTTCAGCTGAAAAGATGATTTTTCCCTTTAGAAAAACTTCCATACCACCCATTGGACCCGACTGATCATCTTCTGGATGATCCTTGATCTGCTCACTAAAAATGGCCAGATGGCACTTGCCGCAGGAAGCCTGAATATAAGGCTGCTCCAGAAGCGGATAGGACCAGTGTGTCTCAGATAGCTGGCCGAAAGCCTCCTCTCTGGAAAGTGCTCCAGGCTGCCCTCCATGACAAATGGTGCAGCCATACTGCTGTACGGGATGGTCTCCCAGAAAATCTCCCGGGTGACTTGTATGGGGCTGAGGCATTTGTTGCATGGCAGGGTCCTCCAGTCCATGGTGACAGGAGATACAGCGATCGGAGCGCTTGAAATCAGGCAGATCCACCTGGAAAATGCCCCGCTCAAATGCATCGTATCCGTTCTCAGCCCTTTCCTCCAGAATTTCTGCATAAGCTTTCTGAATCTTTCTCCACTCCTTGTTCCTCCCCTCATTGATCCATGCACCGAACAGCAAGAGAAGCAGTACTCCTGCCCCAATCAGCACCAGCCATTGTGCTCTGTACGTGTATCTCTGTTCGTCAATCATAACAATTAAATGACCGGCCACTGATTAACTGACCAGAAAAACTCCCAGTTGGGCCCCCTGAACCAGATTCCAACGACTGTGAATATGACCAGTGCCACAAAGGTGCTGGTAAACAGGGCCAGTGCAGCCATGCGTGAAGATTGTCTTCTTCGCCTGATAATCTCCGCCATCAAAATGAATACTCCACCCGTTATGGTGGCCGGATTAATCAACATCACGAACCACTGTGATATTCCTGGAAACCAATCGCGAAGCCAGCCAAAGCGGATTATGACTATTAGCTGAAGCACCACCAAAAGAAAAGAAAAAGCAGCCGAGCGCCATACGACCTTAAATCCGCTCTTCCCGGAAAACCATTGTCCCACATACTTATCCTCCCTATCACGGTACGGAATGGAAAAAAGAAAGACCAGATAGAGCAGCGGAATAAGCAGTCCGCCTGCAAAAGCGGAATAGGAGACCAGTTCCTGAATGCCCAGGAAGTACCAGGGCGATTTGGCCGGATTTTCTGGAAAGGAGGGATTGGCCTGTTCCAGGAGCGGAGCATCGGCCACTAGTGCTATAAATAATACCCCTACTACCACCAGCAATAATAAT
>Ga0255382_10109_pt2 | contig 10902 bp, 13 predicted proteins | sample ANMaggSeSYBR01H9_FD_182101 | JGI IMG/M metagenome (GOLD analysis project Ga0255382, IMG submission 182101) | Sediment cell enrichment communities from methane seep in Santa Monica Basin, California, United Staets - ANME aggregate JGI... | ecosystem: Environmental > Aquatic > Marine > Cold seeps >... | reverse complement strand
GCAATGTCCCTTATGATAACTGAATCCAGCCCAAAACCACTAATTATACTAAAAAACATGAGGAAAGTAATTACAAAAGTGTATTTTCCAAAATCGTCAACTCCCAAATATCTTGCTAGAGATATTGAAATAATTAAAGCTAATATTTTTACAAACACATCACTTATGACAATAACCATGGTGTTTTTGGCAACTTTACGAGTAGTGCTCATAATAAATATCTCTCATTGATATATTCAATATCCAAATTTTTTATTTTTGAGAAATATCGAATACAAACATAATATGCATAAACACTGTACAGTAACCGTTTGAAAAAGTACATTCCATTACTTCTTATTAGAATCAAACAGAAAAACGCATCGAGTAAGAATACCCCCAACTCACTCCAAAAAAACATGAGAAAATTAAGTGATTTTCCAAGGTTTTTAGCCACAAAATAGAGCGAATATGCTTTTTCCATAATAATTGCTTGCTTTGCAGGAGAACTTTTATTTAATGATCCTTTGTGTAGTAATTTTGCTTCCGGTACTATATAAATAGATCCGGGATGTTGAGAATATATTCTATAAGAAAAATCAACATCTTCACCGAAACTATACTTTATTAGTTTATCATCAAACTGAAACTTGTCAAATACTTCACATTTCACACTAAAACAGCATCCAGATGCCCATTCACAATCCAATGCTTTTACTGAATTTGAAGAGTTGGTGTTTTTCCCAGATGGTAGAACTTTCATTTTACCTTCTGTAATATGATACATGGTAAAAAATGTAGCATATGCATTATACACATGACTCCATATTTTCCTTATATTAGTAGTAGACGTTTTGTTTTGTATATCTCCCTGTACTATCAATGCACCGGGGTATTGTTTGTATGCTTGCATTATTTTTTGCGCAAACTCTTTATATAATACAACATCATCGTCCAAAAAGAATAAAATGTCCCCCGTTGCGTGTTTAGCACCAACATTCCTTGCATGAGAAGAACTATCTATAGATTCAAATATATACTTAAATGAAATTATGCTCTCCTGATTTTCATACATTGAAACAAGATCTTTTGTTTTTTGATCATTAGCATTATCGACAATGATTACTTCTTTTGGGAATATAGATTGTTTTAATATTGAATCTATTGCAATTCTCAAATCATTACTTCTTTTATATGTAGGGATTATTATCGAAAAATCCATAGAGACTCACCATATATAAATATTTATCTTGTGAAAGTATCAAAAAAGCAAATTTGCAATTTCAGATGAATTACATCATTTTTAAATCATGTTATACAGTCTTATACTAAGCCTTATATATTGATTTTGAAAGTTATACTATTTCAAATTCTCAGTTTGAATCTTACAGCCTGTCGTACACCTATAAAAGTATTAACGAATAAAACCTTTTTCCCTTGATACAATTTCCCAGTACAATTCAATATAATTTTTAACAACTTGGTCCCATACAAACTTCTTTGAAAAATCATGTTGTAAGTTTACTATTTCTTTGTCATGGATTCTATTCTGATCGCACAATATATCTTCAATGTTAGACTCGATTGGTTCAAAACCATTTAGTTCGTAGTTATCATGAAGATTGAAATCATACAAACCCATCTTTTTTGATAAAAATACAGGACAATTTGCACATGCTAAAGCCTCAAGAGCAGCTAAGCAAAATGCATCAAATCGTGATGGATATATTGCAATATCAACATTCTGCAGATAATACTTTATTGCTTCTTTATTTATATTCCCCAAAAACTCGATGTTTTCATGCAAATTGTGTCTTGAACATAATTTGAGTAATGATTTCTTATATGTACCTTCACCTGCGACATAAAGCATGATGTTTGGGTCTTTTTTAGCATAGTTTCCTATCGCTTCTATCAACATGTCAACGCCCTTTTCAGGGGAGAGTCTTCCATGATAAAAAACATTGAATTTATTAGTGTTAATCGTTTTATAGAGTTTGAGCGATTTGTTCTTATTTAATGGCTTATACCAAAAATCATCGAGACCATTTGGTATGACACGATTAGCACCAACATCGTAATTATCTTCGACCAGTTTGCCGATTGTGTATGAATGAGTGATCAGTATCGAAGATTTTCTTAATATGAATGGTAAGAATATAAAAGAAGGTATTTGAACAAAATCAATATGATGATCATACAATAATTTCATCCAGAAATGTTTTCTAACATCTCCATGGTAATGAATGATTAAAGGAATGCCTTTGAGCAAACAAAGAAGATTCAATAATAACTTTTTGTTTGGAAATATATTAGGACTTATCGGAATATGTACAACATAATTTGTAGGATTCTGACGAATTTCTGAAAGAGTTATACTATCTAATTCATTAAATAAATCATTTTTGTCATCAATATATCTTGATTTACCATACAATTTGATATTCCCAAAAGGCAACTTTTTTTGGTAAAAAATCAACCCCCGAAGTATAGATTTAGCTACTGTTGCAGGTGCATCTTCATTACTTGGATATAAATATACTAAATCCATGATCAACCTTGCCTGTTTTTTTATATTTCCCAAATTTCGATTCTACCACTTTCGTAAATCAAATTTTTCTCATACCTTATAGAACCCATTATTGGTTTCGGTGAGTGGATATCATTGAATATATATTTTGCATCATATCTCTCTATAATATTGATAGCTCTGCCATCATTTATGTCATTTAGCTCAAAAAACCACTTTACATTGCCCCATACAGTTGTTCCTTTCTTTAAGCTATAAGGTCCATCGTAATAAAAATTAATCGAAAATGGACTTACGCTATTAATTTCGATGTCAGCTTCGTCTACAAATCCATAAGCAAGGTTTGCTGCGCTTTTTGTAGTAATTCGTGGATGAGCATCCGATTGTGCAAATATTCTCCATATTTCAAGACTGTCTCCAAATCCATTTGCATTTTCTGGAATATATGCATTTGTCCATTCGGCTGTTGTATATGCTGTTTCAGACATGTACCAATGTGATTCAGATCCACCCGTACGCTCATTATTGTAATAAGAGGTGAATAATGCACAAACTAACAATGTTCCTATTATGAAAAAAACATGTATTTTTTGGTATTCAGTTGTTGGCCTATTGAATAAATTTCTAAAACCAACACTTATAAGAAATATAGCAAACAATGCCAAGGTAAATACACCATGTTTTTGGTCATATGCAAATGGAACAAACACCATTAATGCCAGAAGAATGTACCATACTTCATCCTTTTTATGTGACCACGACAACAAATAAATAAGTCCTCCAACAGAAAAAATTATAGAAGGTCCTAAGTATCTTATATTTATTACAATTAAATCTATGACCCAATCATACCTTGAACCTGCGGTAATCATTGATTTATTGAAGAATGGAATCATGAAAAGTAATACGATTGTGATAAAATATAGAATACTCGTAGATTTATTCCAACTTAATTGATATTTCAATTGAATAATGTTTATAAATTTAAAAAATATTATGTATATACCTAGCATTAATCCTACAAAATAAAAGTAGTGATGCGTCGCAGCTAACAACAAACTGATAATGAATATAAGAACGAATTTCTTTGTAAACTGTACATCTTTCAACAAAATAAAAAGAAATAATGGGAAAAGTATGAGGAAGGGTCCCCTCGCACTTATTTCCCATGTACTAAATGTCATAATGGCTTGTGATGTAGAGAAAAAAAGTGACATTAAATATTTAAATAGAAAATCATTGCAGATTGTGCCTGCTAGAGAATATACCACAAATATACTGAATAAACCAAGTATTATAGAAAATAAAAGTATTACTATCTCCATATGAATTCCTGTTAAGTTAGTAAGTTGTCCCACCCCCGAGAGTGCGAATGGAACAGAACTTGCGTATGAATATGGATACAATCCAAAAATCGAAAGCCAGTTAATCCACCATTCCGCCATCCCAAAGGTTGTTATTGAGTTGGCAAGGGAATGTATAAAAAAGGAATCGCCACCCTTTTCATGAGGAATCGAAGGAATCCTCAGTACTATGTTCAATATAATTAGCAGCGTGAATAGGATTACCTTGCTCCTTTTTGAAACTTCAGCTTTGAACATAGTACCTCCTTCAATCTTTTCTCTCGATAATACGCAAGTACTTCTTTATCCTCTATGACCGGTGCCTGTTGGAAATACTTCCTGAAATATCCCGTCATATAGGCAATGCCTACTCCAAACTTATAATAACCGTTTCTGCTATATAGAAGTTTCATACCTTTTAAGATCGCATGAAGGGGAGTATATCCAATATAATGGTTATTTGAACCCATAATATTGTATCCCCTCCATTGGCCCTCTGCACTTGCATATGCTCTGGTAGATATTGCTTTTATGTGACTGAATTGTTTTGTATCCCAACCTCTCAATTTAGCTTTCACATTTGATACGCTGTCTGGACTGCAAGTTAAGAGATATCCTCCTGTATCATTGAAGCATTTTTTTTCGCCAGAGCCGAGCTCCACCGGAGGGTAAATTAGCATTAACCTCACTCCAGATCACTTCACCATCTACAATATTTCCTATTCGGCCACTGGCTATTCCAAGAGTGGTATTCCTTTCGAACTCGTCGATTAGTGATTCAAAATAATTGGCGTCAAGAATTATGTCTGCGTCTACAATCCCGATAAAATCAAGCTCCAGGTCATTGTTCATACAATAATCGATTGCATAATCAAAACCTGTTCGATAGACATGGGCAATATGTATACCAAGATCTCTCACATTTTCATTTAATACTATGGTTTTTATCCAATTTTGATCCGCTGTCAGCTTTTGAAGTATCTCTGAAGTCCCATCTGTACTTCCATCATCTACAATAACCCATAATTTCGGAGGTATTGTTTGATCAATTACTGATTCTGCAAGTTTGGGAAGACTTTCTTCCTCGTTTTTGCATGGAGTAATAAGTATGTAGCTTTTCATATCCATAGACTGTCATCCATTCTTATAACTTCAAAACATTCAGCATACTCATATCCCATGGCCCAACCATACGTTTTTGCCATTGCTTTTACACGATCTATCAATACTTCATCTCCAAATTTTAGATATTGGGTATTATAAGCACGGATGGCATCCAATTTGAGATCGATAGTTTCTGTTATATCAACGAAAAACTGAGGTCGGAAGGCAAAAACATTTGGACGATAAGGAAGTGGAGAACCGCTGAGTACATTCTTCACCCGTCCCTGTCGGGTAACAGCAAACATAATTTCTGCTGCAGCTTTGTGATCTTGGTGTGAATCAAATGGATGATGAGAAATAACAATATCTGGATTTAGATCATCCACAATATTATCCACCCTCGTTACAATATCTCCATTTGAAGGCAGACATGTCGTTTTATAATCAAAGAAAATAAGATTATCTATTCCAAGTTTTTTTGAAGAGTCTTCTGCTTCATCTTTGAGTTGCTCATCGAGATATGTATTTCCATTCATATCAGTGTATCCACCGGATGTGAGAATCAAAAGAGTTACTTCATATCCATTTTTTGCAAATTTAGCAAGAGTTCCCCCTGCTTCAAGTTCCATATCATCTGGATGAGCACCTATCGCAAGAATTTTTTTATTCATAACATCATCCCATAAACAAAATTATTGGCTTCTGAATGTACATATTTAAACCCCAGCTTTTTATAAAAATCCTGAGCAGGAGTATTATTCATATCTACTTTCAATGTGACTGATTTTATATCTCTATTTGTATTATTAATAACTTGTGTTGTCAACATAGCTCCAATTCCTTTATTATGATACTCTTTCCCAACAACCAATCGATGAATATGAAGAACGTTTCCATTTTTTATTGAACAAATTATAAAACCTATGATTATGCCATCCATATAAGCAACAAAACTATTATCCCATTTCCTATCTAGATCCACAAAGAAATTTTCTGCCCCCCAATGCTCGTCGGTTTCTATAACCAGATCTAACTCGATCAATTGATTAATTATTTCATATAAATGTTCTTTTGATATTTTTTGCAAATTCATACTGGAAATCGTCCCATATTTAATAACATATCCAGAGCAGACAGATTAGACACAAAACCGTCATATTGTTGTTGGTAAACTGGATGTTCAAAATCCTGATAAACAATATCGATAGAATCATCTTCAAATAATTGGATATCAAGATAATCTTTCCCGGCTGGGCCTGAAAGATATACATCTCCCTCAACACAATTCATGAGATCAACAAGTTTCTCTGTAGATTTGGAAGTAAGTCCGAATTCGCTTGAATATACGATTTTTGTATTGATATTGAACGATTCCATGAGGAATTTTATCAACTCCATGTTTAAGTCAACCAGCAATCCATATTCATGATCGTATATTTTTCGCAAAGAATCTTTGTATTTATTATAATACGGAGAGTTTTTATAATTATCAGCGATTTGCTTTAAATGGTCATCACCCCATTTAAGCCCTCCCATTTTAACATCGTTCTTTACCGTAATTTCATTAATGGGGATATGTTTCTTTTCAACTGGAACCGTTAGCCATTTTGATCCATGATATATTCGTATTCTATTTCTGTGTTGGAAATCACTTTTATTGAATTGGGCATCATCATAAATTATAAAAATATCTGATTTTATCATCTTGTCAAAAAAACCGAGATAAGGCAAATAATTTGGTTGATGAATTCCTACTATGGTCATAACGAGCACTCTATATTTTTCACATTATTCTCAATGGTTTCTACCATATATTTAGTTACATCTATTTTTTGATGAGTTAAACGTTCACGTTTTTCCTTCCACTTATCGACAAGGGTATCATCATCTAGAATTTCAATCGATTTTTCTAGCGCTTTTTCCTTAGTTGTCACCGTGAATACCATGCCAAAAACATTCTCAAGTTCATCTAAATATCCTCTACGAGTATTTGAAACATAAATTGATGGAACCCCTAGTACAGCTGATTCAGAGGCCATTGTTGCACCCTCACCAATATACATTTTTGAGAAATATAAAAGATTATGGAGATCTTGTCCATCAATTTCCAATTGATAATCACTTATTTCCGAGCCCAAATTCACTTCAGACAATACAATGACTTGTCCATATTTTTCAAGCTCAACTATGTATTCTTTCAATTCATTTTCATCTTTAAAAGAAAAACCTTCCGCACCGATATCGTGATGAGAAGATAATGCTGATAGTCGAAGTATAATATAGTCTTCTTTTAAGCCATATTTTATTAAGACTTCTTTATTCGATTGGAAGTACTTTGGATGCAAATATGCCAATTCATAATACCCATCAAAACGAATTTGTTTTGGCCCCAAATCGTCATAGAAACTTGTGGAAGTATAAACTTTATCTGTAAATGGAAGCATTAACTTTATTGCCAAGCTTGCAATTTCAGTATCTATAAAAGCGAAGTGTGGTTTTCCAAGAAGCCTGCTAACATGTGCAGAATAAGGAGATCCAGGACTTATAAATATGTCTGGATTGAACTTTTTTGCAATCTTATAAAGCCATATATCATTTCTTAAAATTCCAAATATTTTCCCTGGAATAGTATTGTAATATGGACCAAATTCACATGGGATATTATATTCATCTAGAATCCTTTTAGTATTCTCCTTTGCTCTTGCCACGAGTTTTACTTCATGACCATGATCTTGAAGAATATCAATAGTATTTTTGAACACGTTTACATCTTTCGGATGACCAATATCTAAGATTATCTTCAATTGATCGTCACCTCCCCAATCTTTTTTGCAGGGACTCCTGCTACAATACTATAAGGTTCGACACTTTTTGTAACCACTGCTCCAGCCGCAACCACTGATCCCATTCCAATTGTAATGTTTGGTAAGATTATAGTACCTGCTCCAATCCATGCATCATCATTTATTACAATTTTACCCCTTATACATTTTACATAAGGTGCAATTTTTGAATGATTAGGGTCAGATGATGTAACAAGGATAACTCCTGGTGCAACAGAAACTCTATTTCCTATATCAAGACAGTTTTTATCAGCTAATTTATCTACTATTATCAATCGTTCTCCAATATAAACATCATCTCCAACGTTATAATTACACGCTCTTAAAGACATAACTCTAACAGAGTTCATTGGAAATATCGAGGCGATTGATTTAAACGTTTTTTTGACAAAGGTTCTAATTAACGACATTTTTTATAACCCGAGCGATTCTATCAAGTTCCACGCCATTCAAAGTATAATAATTGGGCACGACCAGCACCCTGTCCGCAACATGTTCCGTATTAGGACAATCACCATTATATCCATAGTTCATCTTTGCGAGTTCCGGGGTCCTGCTGAACAATTTCGCAGTGTCAACCCCTTCTTTGCGAAGTGCTTCACTGGCATGTTCCCTTTCAATCTCATTTCCAAATTGCATGGGAAACAGGAAATAATTGCAGTATGTGTCCGGCACCTCAACAGTGAGCTTTATGTCAAGATCCCTCAATTGTTCTATAAGATAATTAGAATTGTTCCTATTTATACTTACTTTCTGTTGGAAGTCCCGCATTTTTCTTGCGATAACATGCAGATCAGTAGTACGGATCTTTGCCTTATTAAATGAGTATTTGTTCATAACATCTACTTTGTTCTCAACTCTCTTTCCAAGAGGCAAAGAGACCAGACCGAACCATGGTCGATGATACAGGGCTGAACGCATGAAAGTTATAACTGCATGCTTGATCTCGTCGAACATTGAAAATGAAGACAGGTTTTCGATCTCCTTATCGATATTTGACGCAAGCTCAGAACTTTTAGTCACGATCATACCTCCTTCGCCGGCAGATATGTATTTTCCTGTTCTAAAACTAAAGAATCCAGCTGTTGCGATCGTACCAGTTAGATCGCCCTTATACCTGCTCAATAGGGAGTGGGCACAATCTTCGATCACCGGTCTGTTTCCCGCGATCTTCTGTATCTTCTCAAGATCTGCAGGGCGGCCCAGGGCATGAACTACAATAATCGCATCAAGATTGCTGATCTTTTCACTCAGGTCCTGCGTGTCAATCGTGTAGTTATCAGGATCAATATCAATGAACACCGGATTATGGCCCGCATGGACTATAGCATCAAAATCACTGGTACAGGTATAAAGAGGGATCCCAACGTTCGATCCTGGTGGGAGGTTCAACGCTTTCAAGATCACATACAGGGATGTACGGCCACTGTTCGTAAAATATACATGTTCCGAATCAAACAGTTCATTGAACAGATCAAGACAGGGGGGTTCCCTGAGATGCACCAATGACGAAATAAAATCGCTCAGATAGTAATCGATATTAAATCTGGGGATCAATCCGGCGGTTGGTTTAATAGAGATCATTAATAGATACCCTGTATTTTTTTGCTTTGACTATTAAATAAATCATCATCACTTCAATCTCCTGTACACTCCATACCCCATCTCAGCGATCTTATTTTTGACCTTCCCATGGACCTTCTTATACCTTCCGAAATTCACCTGTTCTCCTCCAAAGCGTCTCTTGAACTCCCTGACGCCATACGGCTTGTCGGGATGGCCGGCACCCCCAAAATCAAATACTTTGTACTTCTGTGCATTCTCTTTCAGTATGTGCCAGACCAGCGCCTCATCCACATAGGGAACGTCCTTTTGTGATCCGGCATACCAGTCAAATACCAGGTCTTTGTAATTCAGGGTGATGCGGGCGCCTACGGGGGTGTCGTCTTTGATCGCAATGAAAAAATCAGCCATTCCTGCCGGTGCAAACTCATCATATATCGCCCTGAACAGGGACATGTCTGCAACCGGCATATTGACATCCATATAGGTCTGGTGGATCAGCTCATACGAGGCGATCAGTTCCCCGGGATCTTCGATCCTTCTAGTCTCGATGCCTGCTTTTGCGGCCCGATTGACACCTTTTCTACGGGATTTGCTGATATCTGTCCATATGGCATCGGTATCCCGATCAAGATCAATGAGGTAATTGAGATGCTCGTCATATACATAGCCGGAGGATTCCAGTACACTTCGTGTATGGCTGGTATCCCACATATTGCGTATCTGTGTGTATACCACCTTGTTCTTCACAATTTTGTCGTAGTGTTCCATCAATAAGGATGCTGCTTCCAGGCCCTTCGGGCCGTCCACGACCAGAGGTGCACCCCGGACAACGCTGCGACCGGACAGTCGGGCAGCCACGCCTCCCATTTCACTGATGATAACCGACTGAAACAGCGCCAGGATCTCCTCGCTTTCCGTATCGATCGCCGCCAGGGAGATTGGCTCATAGTTCTTCGTCTTGCCATAGATCTTTGCCATTGCACTGGTGTGGAAGATCATTCCGTGCGGATGGTCATGAACAAACTTATCCCACAACTGCGTATCTGATGACCTGACCACCTTTATCATACTGAACCACATCCGGAACTGATCATTGGAACACCCTTCCTGCAATCATGCTCATTCCTTAGCCTTTCCCTTAGTCCTGTTCCTGTACCAGACAATACCAGCCTTTCCCACATTCTTCAGGTTCTGGAGGACGAGTTCCTTTGTCCAGCCGGGGATGTCTTCACACCAACGATTCGGATGAGCGAGTATGCACATCTGTGGGATCTCTTCTTTACGGACAAGATTAATTACATCATCAGTAGTGGTAATAGTTCCGACAGGTACGGATAGGGCATTCGAATTATCATCTAGGACATCCTTCACCCTGATGTTGAGATCCGCCCATGTTCTCCCGGTATCCGTCAGATAGAGCACTTTGGTATAATCGATAGAAAGGTAAGGCTCAGCAATAATACCATGATCCTTGATGTCATACTCTGTCCAGAGATCGCGGTTCGACCACGAAGCAAGGGGATTGCCATGCATGCAC
>Ga0255382_10141_pt1 | contig 10906 bp, 7 predicted proteins | sample ANMaggSeSYBR01H9_FD_182101 | JGI IMG/M metagenome (GOLD analysis project Ga0255382, IMG submission 182101) | Sediment cell enrichment communities from methane seep in Santa Monica Basin, California, United Staets - ANME aggregate JGI... | ecosystem: Environmental > Aquatic > Marine > Cold seeps >... | reverse complement strand
AGAAATACCCCAACCGCATCGATAATTCACCCCAGATAACTCTCACACTGCTTCGGCATCTGGTGAATACGGTCGGAGTCGATCCGTGTGATATCAGCGTGGGTGATCCGACATGCCGTGTGGCGAATTATCTGTGGGACATGCTGCATCCGGAATTTCCCAACGTCCGCTACCTCGATAATACCGGCAAATTCGGCCGGACGCGGGTAGAGTTCTCCGATGTGCCGTTTTACTGGAGTACGCCTGATGCGGACGGCAAATTGCAGGACTATTTGCCGGTCTCGTTCGCCGAGGCGGACTATTTAATTAACTTCGCGATATTGAAGGGCCATTCTTCCGGTATGACCGTATGCGCAAAGAACCATTACGGCTCGCTGATCAGAAGCCCGAATGGTTATATTCGGGATATGGGATATCTTGACTATTACGACATGCACCTGAGTCTGCCGAATCCCGGGTGGGCTCCCGGTAAGGGCCATTATCGAGCGTTAGTGGACCTGATGGGCCATCCGGAACTGGGCGGCAAGACCTTGCTTTACCTGATTGACGGGCTTTACGCCGGATACTACGCTATCCCGAAACCGTACAAGTGGACGTCCTCTCCGTTCGGTGACGGGGTGGAAGGCGAGGATTGGCCATCGAGTCTTTTCGCTTCGCTGGACCCGGTGGCTATCGACTCGGTGGCGCATGACTTCCTGCTGGAGGAGTGGCCGGGCATAGTTACCGGCGGGACAGGTGCTCCGGGCAGTCTCCAGGGTGGGGCGGATGATTATCTGCACGAGGCGGCCCAGGCAAACGACCCTTGCTCCGGGACTCGCTATAATCCCGACCATGATGAGGCGCCACTGGCGAGCCTGGGTGTTCACGAGCACTGGAATAATCCGCAGGACAAACAGTACAGCAGGAACCTGGGGACTGGAGACGGTATCGAACTCATCAAGTTGGTGGGTACGCCGGACGAGCCACCGGTGGGGGACCTGGACAGAGACGGCGATGTTGACTTGTCGGACTTCGCGATATTCGCGTCGGCCTGGTCAACTGTGCCGGGGGATACTCATTGGAATACGATCTGTGACCTCAGCATACCCGCCGGCACCGTTGATATACTGGACCTGGCGGTATTTACCGAAAACTGGATGACAGATGTAAAATAGCGTCTGTTGCTACTCGTTTGAAAAGATTTCCAATCTTTGTGCAGAACAAGTGTCGTATTGACATCCCGGTCTAAATATCTATAATACGGTCGTTTATATTTATCCCCGTTATATCTGAAAGGTTCTGTTGATATGAGTTCTAATGACAACGCCTCGCTGGATTTCATCCGGACCATCGTCGCCGAGGATTGTAAATCGAATAAATGGGACGGCCGGGTGATAACCCGCTTTCCGCCCGAGCCGAACGGCTATCTGCATATCGGCCACGCCAAGAGTATATGTCTCAATTTCGGTATCGCCGCCGAGTTCGAGGGCGGCCAGTGCAACCTGCGTTTCGACGATACTAATCCCATCAAGGAAGAAGAAGAATATATCAAATCGATTATTGCCGATGTCTGCTGGTTAGGCTGGGATTGGCAGGACAGGCTTTACTATGCCTCAGATTACTTTGAGCGGATGTATCAATACGCCGTACAGCTTATCAAGGCAGGCAGGGCGTATGTCTGCGATCTTGACGCTGAAGCGACCAGAGAATACCGCGGCACTTTGACCACTCCCGGTAAAGACAGCCCATATCGGAATCGTTCGATTGAGGCAAACCTTGATCTTTTTGAGCGAATGAAGGCCGACGAATTCTCTGACGGCTCGCGTACTCTTCGTGCCAAAATTGACATGACTCATCCCAACCTGAATATGCGCGACCCGGTTATATATCGTATCCTTCACGCCGACCACCCTCGCACGGGTAATAAGTGGTGCATTTATCCAATGTACGACTGGGCACACGGGCTGGAGGATTCAATTGAACGGATAACCCACTCTATCTGCACGCTTGAATTTGAAAATCATCGTCCACTTTATGACTGGTTTCTTGACGAGTTGGGTATTTATCATCCTCAGCAGATTGAGTTTGCCCGTTTGAACCTGACCTACACCGTAATGAGCAAGCGTAAGCTCCTGCAACTGGTCGAGCGGGGCCTCGTCAATGGCTGGGACGACCCGCGTATGCCGACTATCAGTGGCTTGCGGCGGCGCGGCTATTCACCGGTGGCTATCCGCAACTTCTGCCGTCGTATAGGCGTCAACAAATTTAACAGTACCGTTGATGTCGCGATTTTGGAGCACTGCCTGCGCGAGGACCTTAACAAAACCTCACTTCGTGTCATGGCTGTCCTGCGACCGTTGAAGGTCGTTATTACCAACTATCCTCAAGGCCAAACCGAGGAAATGGACGCTGTCAACAATCCCGAAGACCCCGCCGCCGGTTCGCGGAAGGTGCCATTCTCGCGTGAACTGTATATCGAACAGGACGATTTTATGGAAGACCCGCCGCGTAAGTTCTTCCGCCTGGCTCCCGGCCGTGAGGTACGCCTGCGCTATGCCTACTTTATAACCTGTACTGACGTTGTAAAAGATGAGAATGGTAATGTTATCGAGCTTCGCTGTACTTACGACCCCGCAACCCGTGGCGGTGATTCCCCGGACGGTCGCAAGGTCAAGGCGACACTACACTGGGTATCGGCCGAGCATGCGTTAAAGGCCGAGGTCAGGCTTTACGACCACTTATTCAGCGTGGAAAACCCGGAGCGTACCGAGGAAGGCAATGACTTCACATCAAATTTGAACCCGAACTCGCTGGAGACGCTTTCCTGCTGTTATGCCGAACCCAGCCTTAAAGACGCCACCTCGCTCAACCGCTACCAGTTCGAGCGCCTCGGCTATTTTTGTGTTGATCCCGACTCATCAGACGGCCAACTCATCTTCAACCGCACCGTTACCCTCAGAGACCCCTGGAAAAAAATCCAGAAACAAAAAGGAAGGTAACCATAACACGACTTTCGTCAATGCCGGTTAATTTCCTACATACTTACCGGCCTTTTGCCTTTGCTCCTTAAGACTTTTACGGTTCTTCAAAATACTCTTTATAAGCTCCTTCGCCTCTTCCGCCTCCATACTGTCAGGCCATTGTTCGAGGACCTCGTCGCAGGTCTGCAGCGCTTTATTATACATAAATCTCTTATACCTGTAGGCCATATCCAGCTTACGCCGGGCCTGGAGAATACTGGGATTTTCCTCAATGCTTACGATTTTTGGCTTTGCGGGTTTCGTCCCGGAAGATGCCGGCGGCCTCTCCGCCGTCGGACTGGGCGAGGGAGTTGTCGAATTAGCGGATGATGACTTTCCACCGCCGAAAAGCATGCCCAAAACGCCGTCTTTGGAGTTTTCCGTCGATTGAGAAGTTGTTGAGGTTCCCGACATAGACGGCTGCATAGCCGGTGGCGCCGAGGGAGCTACACCGGTCGCTCCGACGGCCTTCAGCAGTTCCCGTCCTAATATCATCCGCGGCAGAGCGCCGCCTGTCGGGCCGACATAGCATATTTTACCTGTCGTACCAACAATCATCATCGCGGGAGTACCCGGTGCCAAACCGCTGAGCTGGGCGCGATTAACATCCTCATCATACAAACAGTTGGACCACGGCCACGGTTGGTCTATCAGCATGTTCAAGACTTGCTTTCTGCTGCCCTCATCCGCCAGACCGTTGAAGTTGATCCCGACAAATGTAATCTTTCCTGCGGTTCCGATCTCCCTTCCTAAGACTCGATAACTTCTGAACAAGCTTTTGAACTGATCGGCGTTTGTAAGCAGGTCCTCCGAAGGCTCGACTAATAGATCATCGTCTGGTCGTCCGATCCCACTGCCCCCGCGCGCCGCGGTATATGGGCCAAACCCGCCTTCCTCATCAAATGAAGCCCCATAATTAACTCTCGGAGCGGGACGCCGCCTGCGCGAAGCAGCGGACCGCACCGCTGTTTCACCCGACGGCAGAGTCCAGAGCAGTGCGCAGAGAACCTGTCCCTTTCCCGGCTCGAAGTAGAAGTAACTGCCGTTGACATTACGCAGTTGTACTTTCTTAAAATCCTCTCCCAGATCGCTATACGGCATATACTCCACCAGCAGGTTTAAAATACTGTTATGGCTCGATCTTTGCTGGTACTGAGGCGACCTTTCTTTTTTGATGGCGGCGGACCGTGTTCTCTTGTTCATTTGTTGAAGATACGTCGGATCAACCGGCGCCAGCCCCCCCAGACTGCCGCCACCTACAAACAGCCCACGGTCGTCCTTTTTTGCCGGCTTGCCGGGACTACGCTTTGTTGCCCTGTTGGGGGCGGGACCAACCCCCTCCTCCTCGAATCCACCGGGTGCACTCCTCGGCCTGCTTCTGTTTGACTGTGGTGCTGATAAATCCCATTTTGACTTTTGTTTCGTAGTCTGAACTTTACCGGGAACACCCGGCTCGTTCGGCTCGGAAGGAACAGACGATTTTTTTGTCGATACTGATTTTTCCTGCCAGCTTATAATGACATTCTCCACAGCGGTTTTGCCGGCTTCTCTTTTTTCCAACAGCTTTCTAACTGTCTCATAATCTTCCCAGTAAAGGGTCATTAGTATCTCGGTATCGGACATATCCGTATTTTCCGGCGCGCGTTTGGCTGCCTGCTTGGCATATTTCAGGGCATCCTCCTGGTTACCGCGAAAATGGGCTATGTATGTCTTGATCAGGTCTATGTAGGCCCGCTGGTCCAGAGGGAGCGTGCCGGTATGACGCTTGAGTTCCTTAAGTTGCTTTTCAATCTGCTGTAGGTCATCGGCGGTTAACGGGTTTAACGCGATTACGTGCTCCTGCAAGATAATCTCCGCTATTTTCACCAGACGCTGAGCCGCGTTTTGCGCATCATTCCCCGGCATTCCTCTGTTGTTCATACCGGGGTATTGACCGGCGAGATCACCGCTGCCGACCAGCAGCGTTGCAAGGGCCAGCCAACCCGTAAATATAAAAAGGGTCTTCTTACCGGGGATATTGTGTTTGATAAAACCGTTCATTTTGATTCTCCTGGTATGCTGTTAGTGCTTGCTACACCCCCCTTTATAGCTATTCATCCCCCGTGTTGGGCATATTATCCAACTATATGATTATACCACAATTCCCCCCTTTTGCAACGATGAATATTGAGGTCCTTGTTTATTGTCCAGTCATTTTCAGCCTTCCCGCTGTCATTTCTATTCGGGCCCGTAATATTCGGCGTAGGTCTTTGACGTTTCCCACAGCTTGATTCGCACCAGTTGGGCATGAGCAAACTTGCCGGCAAGCCTCTCCCAGAACACCTGGGCCATGTTCTCCACTGTAGGCATCCGTTCGGCAAACTCGTGTGTGTCCTCATTGAGGTTCTTATGATCGAACCGTTCGATCACCTGTTCACGAACGATTCTGTCAATATCCTCCGGAGACGCCACCTGTCCTGTTTCGGCATCGGGTTTGCCGCTGACTGTTACCTCCAGCAAATAGTTATGCCCGTGCCCCGCCGGGTTACTGCACTTGCCGAACATCTGCCGGTTCCGCTGCTCATCCCACTTGTGGTTCCAAAGCCGGTGAGACGCCGCCAGTTCATATTTCGTAGTAATCTGAATCATTTCTGTCTCCTCGGAATCTCTGGTAATACCAAGCGATTCATGAATATCCAATGTCAGCCGTCGCAGTCGGCAATGCTCGAATTTGTCCCGCATAACCTCCCATGCCCAGTCCAATAGTGTCTTGGCATTATCTATCCCGCCCGGTTGCCTGCCCAACTCATTGCGCAGTGTATTTTTTATCTCGGTTACGTTGACTACCATGCCGCTTTCGTCAAGGTGGGAACTTTCGTAGGTGAACCAGAGTACTAAAGGCACTCGGTCCAAAGAAAGTACGCCAGCCGACCCCATAAACAGTTTGTCCTCTGCCGGACTGACATTCAAAGATATACCTCGTGTTATCCGTACCATTATCTATTCCCATTTATATAGTGGTCAGTCAAATTAAATATGCCGGGTGCCACCTTTCTGTATTTCAGAGAGGTGCTCCTGTACAATCCTCGACATGGAACCAAGTGAAATTATTTTAACTGACCAATAGGCTGAAACTCCAATTCTATCTGACCTTTACTGACCTGTATCCCTGTTATATACGCCCGTCGGCCCTTAAAGGCCTGGTATTCACTGTCCAGAATTACCTCTCGTTTCTTAAGTAATTCGAGCAAAATTGGCATAAATCTGTTTTTGGTATTATTTGCCGATTCCTCCTTACCATCTATGTTTTTTAATTCCCGTTCTTCCAGACCTGCCAGTAGTCGGCTGAGCCGATCCTGAACCATAGAATACGGCACCGGCAGCCGCCCGAATTTAACCGGTCTCATAGTCAATTTCAACCGGCCGGAATCGGTAAGGACAACTCTGAAACCCGTCGTCATTACAAAATCTATCTTTTTATATTTGAATCGCCCCATAAACTCTATCGTATCCCCTGTCAGTCTCAATTGGGGCTGCCGAAGAAATTCCACCGATCGGCCCATGAGTTTCCGTAAATACTCCTGTGTCTCCTCATGCAGAAGCATTGTATTAAGCAACTGCTCGGAGAACCGTATGCTGAAACGTTTGGTCTCATACATATTATTGTGGTACTGTTCGGACTTCTTCCATATAACATCTTCCGCCTGTTTTTGTTGAGCCTTGTCAGGCACCTGCGGTTGATAATCCTTTGGTGAAGAAATCAGCAGGAAATAGGCGATTACGCCCGCGATCATCACTATGTCCGTTAGTATCAGCAGAGTGATGAGTAGTTTTTTCAGCTTCTTTCCCGGTTTATTTCCTGTCATTTATCGGTCCTGATTATCTAATGGATTCAACCGCCGATTATTATACTCATTCCAAACAAAAATGCCAGGTTAGTTAATTCGTAACCCGTTTAGTACTATCGATTTGCAAGCCGGGCAACACAATTAAATCATACCCGATGGGTATAACCATTATAAGCGATACATTTCTGCACTTTTTTTCTCCCGTCGGCCGATTTAGCCCATTTAACACCTTAACAAAGGCACGTCTAATCTGTTATCATTGATTGGAGAGCCTGATATGCCTAATGATTATTTGACGATTTTACAATTGACCGGCCCGGTAACCCCAGCCCGGCTTGATATGGCCTATCAACGCAGCCGCCTGCGTTTTTTGCGCCTTACCCGCCGGGGGCCGTTGCGTTTTTATCGCAACGATTTACTAACTGCGGTGCAGCGGGCCTACGAGGCCCTTAAACGTCCTTTCAACCCAACCGGCGCGGAAGGTTCGTCTCCGATGTCTGCTCCCTGCCTTTCGGCCCGGCCGTTAAGCCTGCTTGCTCGGCGTGTGGCCGGCCAATCGCAAATATCGGACCGCCCACCGGTTAAATCCGCCATAAAAAAGAATTTCCTCCTGTCCGATAAAACGACTGCCGGACGCTTTGAACCCTCTGACCAACAGCATGACCTCACCCCTGCCGACCGGAAAAAACAGACTCAGGTGGAGGACCTGTTTTGTCATGAGGTGATTTATCGTCTGGAAGGCGATCTGATCCGTTTCGATTCTCGCCGTGAACTTTTGCGTCTTGCCGGTAACTGGAATATCTCGTTATTCCAGGCCAATTTACTGATTGCCCAGATCGTCGAGTCTGTCCGGCAGAACAAACTCTATTTACCCTCCCCGGCCGAGCGAAAAACACGACCAACCTACTCGGCAACCCCGACCCCAACTCAATCGACCCGCCTTAAGGGCCTGATTATAACAGTCGCTCTGGCCGCACTGTTGGCAGCGATTACCAACACTCTGATCATATTCTTTTTGTGCCGCTGACATCCGAAAATTTATCGGACACACCTGAACTTTATCTAATTCCTATAACTCCTACCGGGGCAGAGATTTATTTAATAAAAATGTCTGGAACCAGTGGTCCTGAGTTGCTTAACGCACGTGGTTATAATATTATTTATTAAATATGTATTGGTAAATCGCACTTGGGTATGTATAATTACGTATTAGCAAACCTGTTTTTATTTTTAACTAATACCCACCAGAATAAATATATTTCCCACCAAAACATCAGTTAAGACGTCCAGTTTTCCCTCCGATAATAAAGAAGATTATGAAAAAAGCATATACACTGCTACCGGACTCGTGGGCTGCCCGATTGATGCTGGGGTTACTAATTTCGGTTTCATTTTACAGTACCCTATTGGCAAAGGTAAGCCCAAAGACCACCGCTAATCCTCAACTTTTGGCCGTTACTACAACACTGCCGATAATGAGCCGACCGGTATTTTTTAACGATTATGTCAATAAAAGCAGCAGGGTAAATTATAACGATTATAGCAATTATAATAATTATAACAAGGATGACGTTTATAAACATATAGTGGAACTGTCACGCAGCGATCACATTACCCTGTTGAAATGGTCTCTGCAAAACTACCGGAAAAATGTTCAGGATTACTCAGTCACTTTTCACAAACAGGAGCGTATCAGGGGTAAACTCAAGCCCCGACAGAAAATATCAGTATGGTTTAAAGAGCGTCCGTTTTCACTGCTGATGAAATGGCGGAAAAATGCCGGCGCCGTCGATAAGCTGTTATATGTAAAGGGGAGCAACGATGACAAAATGATCGTGCATCCCACTGGTATCTTTTCCTGGGTTAAATCTGTCAGGCGTGAACCGCGCTGCGAGGACGCCCGCCGCGCCAGCCTTAAAACCTGTGATCAATTTGGTTTTAACAACATTATACGGAACCTGCTGGAGGTCTATGATAAAGCTCAAAGGCAAAATGATTTACAAATGAATTTCCTGGGTGAGTCGTATGTTCATGGCCGCCGCTGTATCTCAATGGAACGATTGCTGCCGTCTCGAAAAGACTACCCAAACGCTCGTTTGGTTATGGACTTCGATACCGAGGTTTTGCTTCCGATTTCCATGACCAGTTACGACTGGCAGGGAAAACTCATCAGCCGATATGTCTTTGAAGACTTGAAATTCAATAACGGCCTTTCCGCCGCCAACTTTACGCCCAGGGCCAATAAATTATAACCAACCCCATCATCGATACCCATCATCAACCACCGGTCATCATATATCATCAGGACGTTATTTTAAAGGTTCGCCGGCAGCCTGGTTCTTGTTGTTGATGGTTTCAATACGTTTCTCTGCCTGCTCGAGGATAGCCCGGCAGTGTTGGATTAGTTTCATACCGTTCTCGTATTTTTCAATACTGTCTTCCAGTGATATTTTGCCCTGTTCCACATCGGTCACAATTTTTTCCAACTTGGCCATCGCCTGTTCGAATGTAAATTCCTTGCATTCCTTTCCAGCCATTTTCTTATCCTTAAAGTAAGCGCTTACGCAACTTTTCCTTACCAGACCCTGAAGGGGTCATAACAATAATAGCCGCGGGTGGAGGCCGCAGGCCGAAACCCGTGGTAAAGTTCACAAAAGATTTACAACCCCGTAGGGGTTGAACAAATAGTACCGCAGCCGTCCCGGCTGCATCTTTTGACTTCTGCCGGCGAGGTGCCGGCGGTACAAAGTCTTCGCCGAAGGCGAGATAAGTTCTTCTCTCGGTTCAATCAGTGTTTTCGAGGAGGTGAAATAACCTCACTTTCCATAATAGTCTTATTGGCCAGCTCGGTCAATAATTTGTCACCAGCCTTGATCTTACTTTTATCACTGACAATACGTTTATTTTCTTTCAGTCGTGTGATGCTATAGCCGCGGTTCAGGACGGCGCGGGGGTCCAGGTTTTCCAGTCGTTTGGTCAAGGTGTCAAGTTGTTGACGATTCTGCCGTAGGAATTGCGAGCATGCCGAATCGATACGCCGTGTGGCATTGTCGAGCAAACTGCGTTGGTGGACAACTCGATGTTTTGGCGTAGCCGCCTTGAAGCGGGAAAAAATAACAGTCAATAGATTCTTCCGGATATGACAAAACTCAATCATGGCCGAGTGCAGACGGTGCCGAAGCTCTGACAGTCGCGTACCTGCTCGCGCCAGGGCCGTGTGCGGTTCGCTCCCCCGTAGAATATCATCAAAGTTATCGATCGCGCCGGCAGTACGACAGAGCAGATCGCTGAAATGCCGTGAAAGGATAGCGGTTCTTTCATCGAGCAGTTGTCGTTTGTTCCGCAGCAAATCCAGCGGCCGCATAAACATGGTTCGACTGGCGATCTGCCGTAAGCCGGCCTGTGCTGACTCACATCGGCGCTGGAGACTGTGTTCCATACGATATTGACATTGCCGCAGGTTCGGCCGCAGTTCATTACGATCGGGCACGGCCGTCTCGGCAGCAGCGGTGGGTGTGGCGGCACGCCGGTCGGCGACCATATCAGCGATTGTTACATCAATTTCATGGCCGACGGCGCTGATAACAGGAATTTCAGAAGCGAAGATGGCACGGGCCACCACTTCTTCATTAAAGGCCCAGAGGTCTTCAAGGCTGCCGCCGCCCCGGCCGACAATCATCAGGTCTATACCGCCGAGTTGCGCGCGACGTCGGTTCAATATACTCACCGCTGAGGCAATCTCACCGGCGGCATTTCCACCCTGCACGGCTACGGGGTAAAGCAGCTTTCTGACAGCGGGGAAACGACGGCTGAGCGTTTTGTCGATGTCTTTGACGGCGGCGCCGGTGGGACTTGTAACTATGGCAATGGTAGCGGTAAATTTTGGCAGCGGTTTTTTATGGCTTTCGTTAAACAGGCCTTCCTTACGAAGTTTCTCGGCCAACTGGCGAAAGGCCAAATCCAGCGCCCCGGCGCCGGACGGCTCCAGTTTATCTATATAAAACTGGTACTTACCCTGCGGCTCATACACATCGATGCGCCCGGTGGCTATTACGGCCATTCCGTTAGCGGGCCGAAATT
>Ga0255382_10140_pt1 | contig 10906 bp, 9 predicted proteins | sample ANMaggSeSYBR01H9_FD_182101 | JGI IMG/M metagenome (GOLD analysis project Ga0255382, IMG submission 182101) | Sediment cell enrichment communities from methane seep in Santa Monica Basin, California, United Staets - ANME aggregate JGI... | ecosystem: Environmental > Aquatic > Marine > Cold seeps >... | reverse complement strand
CAATTGCCTGTAATGCAGAGGCGTCTTTTGAGCCTTTTGAATGAAAAGGGACCTCTGAGAGGACGGCAAATTAATCGACGGGTTCCACAGAAGCAGTGGCGGAGGAGTATGCGGGGGTTGATTGGGATTGGGCTGGTTTTCTCAAGACCAATTTTGCCGGAGCCAGGATTGCGTCCAAAAACAGTGCGAACCGCCCGATTGAATGCAACCCCTGAAGAAGTCCAATCACAATGGGGTTCTTTGGGACGCGGGAAGGCAGGCTTGCGCCGACAAAAAGTTATGGAATTTTTAATGCAGGAAGCCTGGGAGGTTGATGTTGCCTGGGTATATGCGCATGCTCCCGGCGCAAATTTGCAGGACCTGCGACGGTTAAGTGAAAGAGACTTGATTAGACTGAGTGAACAAGAAGTCTGGCGTGATCCACTGGACGATATTCACTGGGCTTTTGATGAAGCACCAATATTGACTGAAGAGCAAAGGGTCGTATGGCAGCCGATTTATCGCCGCTTCAATGGTGAGGAAGACTCAACCCCAATCATTTTACAGGGAGTAACTGGGTCAGGAAAAACAGAAATTTATCTGCGTGCGGCGGAAGCTGCTTTAGCACAGGGCAAGAGCGTGATCATTCTTATACCAGAAATTTCACTGACACCACAAACCGTCAGGCGGTTTGCTGCAAGGTTTCAGGGGCGAGTTGGTTTGGTGCATTCTCGTCTCAGTATCGGGGAGCGGTACGATACATGGCGGCGTGCACGTTCCGGTGAATTAACTGTGATTGTTGGCGCACGCAGTGCTTTATTTACCCCGATGCCGAATTTGGGGTTGATTGTGGTTGATGAGTTTGATGATCCTTCTTATTATCAGCGTGATGCGGCCTTTTCTTTCCATGCAGTTCAGGCTGCTATTGAATACGGTCGTTTGTGCAACGCTGTAACGATACTGGGTTCTGCGACTCCTGATATTTCGCTGCGCTATCGGGCAGACCGACGGCATTGGATGGTGTTAAGGATGCCTGGCCGAATTCTGGCGCATCGAGAAACTGTGAATGCTCATTTACGAAAATTGGGCAGCAAGGAAAATGTCAATGGATACGCCCAGACAGCTATGCAGGATTTGCCTGGAGTAGATATCATTGACATGCGTGAAGAATTAAAAATTGGCAATACTTCAACCTTTAGTTTCGCTCTTCAGAATGCTCTGGGAGAAGTATTGGAGAAACAACAGCAGGCCATTATTTATTTGAATCGACGAGGTTCATCCACTTACGTTTTTTGTCGTGAATGCGGATATGTTGTTCAATGTCCACGGTGTGATAAGCCCTTGATAGCGCATTCTGCGAACTTAATTCTGAAATGTCATACTTGCGGATATGAACGAAAGATGCCAAAAACCTGCCCGGAATGCGGCAGTAAGCGCATTCGCCAGTATGGTACCGGCACTGAGAAGGTGGAAAGCCTGATGCATGATTTGTTTCCTTCTGCACGTGTTCTGCGGTATGATCACGAAACAACCCGCCAAAAAGATGCACATGAGATCATTCTTTCACATTTCGCAAATCATCGGGCAGATTTTTTGATCGGTACCCAGATGTTGAGCAAGGGATTAGACCTTCCTCTGGTGACACTGGTGGGCGTGGTGAATGCAGATGTGGGATTAAATTTCCCAGATTACCGGGCCAATGAACGTGTATTTCAGTTGCTGACGCAGGTCTCAGGTCGTGCCGGGCGTTCACCTCTGGGGGGGCGGGTTTTGTTGCAGACCTATCAACCGGATCATTATGTCATTCAGCATGCCTCTCATCACGATTTCGAAGGTTTCTATTCCGACGAGTTGGAATATCGAAAAGCGATGGCATATCCACCCTACACACGCATGGTTCGATTAGAAACGCGTGACCTGGATAACAACAAGGCAGAGTTCCGGGCCTCGATTTTAGCAGAAGAAATCAAGGCGCTGCTGGAAGAAGGGGCACACTCTGCTACACGGATGATTGGGCCAGTTCCCTGTTTCTTCCAACGGGTAAACCGATATTATCGCTGGCAAATTGTATTGCGTGGTCCGAATCCGGCCCAATTGCTGTCAGGGAGAGATCTAAAAAGCTGGATGGTAGAAATTGATCCTCCCAGTCTTTTATGATATTCCTCTGATTTTTTTGGCAGGGATTATGACTTGAATCCAGGTGATATTGTGACTTGACCTGTTTATGTTTCTGGGGTTTCATTCCATTCGGCATTAACCACATCATCGTCATCATCAGCGCCTGTTTCAGCGCCGAAGTTGATATATGGGGCGATAAATTCCATGATGCCATAATAAACTAACAGATAAGCTAATCCTTCATCAAGGTTGCCAATGATGGGAAGGTTATCTGGAATAACCTCAAATATGCCCATAGTGGGGTTAAGTACATAAACCACACCCACAATACTCATAAGCCAGACGATCCATTTTGGCCAACCGCGAAAAGAAAGAGGAACTCGAAAAATTTTTCCTTTGATATCATTGAAATCATCAGGGCTGCTCATCAGTTTCTCCTTGTGTACTTAATTCATTACTATAATTATCTAGATTCTTATTGTATCCTGAAATGATGAAAAGAGAGGCTGCAAACAAGAGAAAATTGCTGTGGGGTGGTTCAAAAATGAGCCCTTCATAATTTCTTTCTTGACGAATAGGTTGATTGATGCTAAAATAACTTTCGCTTGATGAGAGCGGTAGCGTACATTCAAAAAAACAAAAGTATTTATGCGGGCATAGTTCAATTGGTAGAACGTCTCCTTGCCAAGGAGAAGGTTACGGGTCCGAGTCCCGTTGCCCGCTCTAAAGACCAGGTTCTTTGAACAAGGTCTTTTTTTATCAGGTGTGCAGAATGAAATTTAGAACGGTAATTAAGAGAGGCTGTTCGATTATAATAAGAATATAAATGGCGACGTGGCCAAGTTGGACAAGGCACGGGTCTGCAAAACCCTGATCATCGGTTCGAGTCCGATCGTCGCCTCTAGAAAAAAAACCGAAGAATTTTCTTCGGTTTTTTTGTATTTTTTGAAGCAATTTTTCCCTATCTGATTAAGTTCCCAGGTTCTTCAGGTTCAATTATACTTAACTTATCCTCGCAGGGTAAAAAATTATTAATTCAAGATATAATTTTGTTCTATCAATAGATGATCATCATTTTAGAAATGACCGTTGAAATAGAATTTTGTTAGAACGATTCAATTTTGGGGCGTAATATTAAGCACTGTGATATGAGTTTTCAGAAAATATTAAAGGGTGTCATTATGAAAGAAAAATTGGAAAAGAACAAAGAAATAATCGCAATCTTGCTAATTGTTGTCATTTCTTGTCTAGCTTTTTTACCTTTTGCTAATCAGACAGGTTATTTTTTAAATGATTGGCATCCACTTGCCGGTAAATTGTCTGGTGCCAGTCCATTTTGTATGTGGATTCATGAGAGAGTAGGTGTAGGTCTGTTGTATCAAATAACATATCCAATCATTGGTGATTGGTTGTTTGGTTGGCAGTTATTTACACTCAGTATGCGGATACTGAGTTCACTGGCTTTCTACTGGTTGCTTCGCATCGTCTGGCCTGAGAAGAGAGTGTTCGCATTATCCGCCGTTTTAATTTTTGCGGTTTATCCAGGCTTTATGGAGCAATCGATTTCACTGACATTTTCAAATCATTTTATCAGTTATTCCGCCTGTATTCTGTCTGTTATATTCACTCTCCTTGCATATAAAAGTGGCAAAATAAAACGACTAATATTTCTTGGAGCCTCATTATTTTTTCAACTCACCTACCTTTTCAGTTATGAATATATGGTCGGTATAGAGGTTATTCGATTCGTATTGCTTTGGTATTATGTGTTTGGTGGGTTTGATGGGAAAAAATTTTTTGCCCAGTTTAAACAAATATTTTTTCACTGGTTGCCCAGTTTCTTCCCCCTCGCCTTTTTCGGTATCTGGAGAGTGTTTTTCTTTACAAGCAACCGTCCAACAACCAGTTTGGGTTTATTGTTACAATCCTATCTGGACAATCCTTTCTTGATGATAAGCCGGTTAGTCCTTGAAACCGGACGGGACTTTTTTGAAACTATAATTTCAGGTTGGGGGGTTCCCTTTTCTCAGGGACTTTCGGTTGTTTCCTATTCACAGCTTGGTGTAATTTTAATTCTTGGCTTAATTTCAGGAGTATTATTTTTCTATTATCTTCGCTGGCATAGCAAAAAATCTGAAAACGAACCTGAAAAAGATACTCAAGTGTATCGAACAGCTTTATTATTTGGTTTGATATTCTCGTTAGCTATGCTTTTTCCTGTAGTTTTGACGAATCGGGAAGTAAAGTTTATTAATCAAATGGATCGTTATACCTTACATGTTACAGTGGGTATCGCTCTGTTTATGACTGGGGCGATCTTTTCGTTTGTTCACTCAAATATTCGAAAATGGATTGTTATGTTGATAGTTATTTTGTCCGTAATGATCAACATTAGTACAACTCTTCACTATGTAGAATGGTGGTCTGTTCAAAAAGATTTTTGGTGGCAGTTATCATGGAGAGCTCCACAATTAAAGGATCAAACGGTTTTAATGCCCTTATTAGAAAAAGAATATCGGTTTCAAGAAGATGTTGAAATCTGGGCTCCAGAGAATCTGATTTATCGTACAAAAATCGAACATCCAACCATCGTTGCCGAAGTGATCAATTCTGCAACAGTAAGTGATGTTGTGGATCAAGAAATCACAAACCGTGTTTATCGGGGAGATGTCAGGTATTACCGAAAATTTCAGTATGCATTAATCATCTCAGCACCAGGGAATGGCGTGTGTATTCATGTTTTCGATAGTGAGCAACCTGAATTATCATCATATGACGATCCTATCATGCATCAGGTGGCTGAGTATTCTCAAATTCAGCAAATCGACCCATTTGCTGAACCGCAGATACCACCCAAGCATATCTTCGGAAAAGAACCCGATCATGGTTGGTGTTACTATTATCAAACAGCAAATTTGTCTCGTCAGAAGTCAGATTGGCAGGAGGTTGTTCGTCTTGCTGATGAAGCAATTTCTCAGGGATTAAATCCTGTGGATAATACAGAATGGATTGTGTTTATTGAGGGTTATATAAATGTTGGTCGTTTGGATGATGCCGAGGTTTTATCCGAGAATATTCAGGAAAATCCTTTAGGGATAAAAATATTCTGTAATTCATTATTAAATTCAGAAATTAGTTTATCCCAACAGAAACGAACACTTTATGAAATGCTTTGCTTAACACCAGAGGAATAATTTATTATCCAACGTCCAATAATGCAGCAAGCTAATACTATAGTTCTACCATCATCGCAGGAATATTCAATTTTAAATGTCAGGTTATTCGCGACAATTCAAGTTTATTCTATTGATGTAAAAGCTGAAGCTGGGCCATAAGGAGCCAACCCAACTGTGATATATGGGTTGATCATAGCATCTCCTTGTTCATATGCAAATTGCCACATTTTCTTACAGAGGTTTTGTTTAATATATTCATAGGCTGGATTATTTGCAAGATTTTTCATCTGATTTGGGTCGCTGCGAAGATCATATAATTCATCCTGATCAAAACCGTTAAAGGTATAGCGGTATTCTTTTGTAAAAACCGATCTCTGGCAATAATATAATTCTACACCGTTGAATTGAGTGAAAAGAGTATCTCTCCAATGATCAGGCTGTTCGTTTTTTAGGAATGGCATCAGGCTCTGTCCGGCATAAGGGTGGTTTTCGTCAACTTCTGCCAGATCCAGGAATGTGGGAGCAAAATCAGCAAGGCTGACAAATTGATCCACTTCTCTGCCCGGAGATTGAATACCTTTCGGCCAACGTATAACAGTGGGAATATGGTATGCACCACTAAAGCAGGGGGCGCCTTTAGCAAAAAGACCATGATCGCCATTATAATCACCATGGTCGGAACAGTAGAGAACCAGCGTGTTTTCTGTCTGGCCAGTTTTATCAAGTGCTGTTAAAATCTGCCCAAAACAGTCATCAAGGTAGGAACAATAGGCGTAAAAATGAAGAATAGCTTCGCGCACTTCTCTTTCAGTTAATTGACCAAATAATTGTTGGCGCATTCGTTTATAGAGTGCAGGTTTATCTTTCAGGTCATCGGTATAACTTTCTGGCAATTGAATATCATCGAGATCATAAAGATCAAGAAACTCCTGCGGCACAGCATAAGGATCGTGGGGACCGATGAAACCTGAATATACGACCCAAGGTTGATTTTCATCTTTCAACTGAGCTAGGGTTTCCAGAGTTTCGCTTAATACACGCTCATCATGCAAATGGTCTTCACGTTTGTTGGTGCCGTAAAGTTTATAGGTGCCATAACCAGGACGCAGTATTTCCCCTTCTTTTCGTTCATTCGATTCATCTCTTAGTGCGATCTCTTGATACTGATCCCATCTCGTGCCATGATGGGCACCACCTTTAGCAGTGACGGTATGTTCGATCCAACCGTGATCTTTTGGTGACTCCTCGATGCTCACATGCCATTTGCCGATATAGTGCTGTTGATAATCAGCCTCGGCCAAATCCTCACTCCACAATCGAACCCCTTCGTTGAGTCCTGTACTGAGTGCCATTGCGTTACAAATATTATTCCAAACGCCATGCTGGGATGGATAAAGACCGCTAAAGAAGGTAGCTCTTGATGGACAGCAATGCGGGGAAGGGCAGTAGGTTTCTGTGAACCTAATACCATCTTTAGCAAGTTGATCGAGATTGGGTGTGATGGAAATATGGTCTGTAAAACTGGTATCTGCGCGCTGGTGATCTGTCATCATGATGAGAATATTGGGTTTACTCATTCTTCTGCTCCCTTATTTTTTGCCAATGATAAGTAAAGTATAATCCCTTCTTTGACTCGACATACTACCAGATTGAGCAGGATAATCTCCCGAAGATTCACCAGACGAATTATCAGACATAAGATTGGCGCCCTCCTTTTAGAGATAGGGAATGAATAGTAAACTAGCCAGACTGAGGTAGATTAAATAGCCAAAAGTATCGGTTGTGGTGGTCACCAGAATGGGAGAGGCGAGTGCGGGGTCAAACTTTAGTTTTGTCATTAAAAGGGGTACGATTACACCTGCAATTCCAGCGCAGATCAAGTTGAAAAATATGGAAAGTCCCACGATAAGGCCGAGAATTGGATTACCTTTCCAAATCAGCGCAATAATTGAAACAACTATTCCTAATATGCAGCCATTAAATAGCCCCACGAGCATTTCGCGCAGCAGCGTTTTCAGTCCTTTGTTCAATTCGATTTCGCCCAACGCGAGACCGCGAACTGTCACAGTCAGCACTTGGGTGCCTGCGCTGCCGCCAACCCCTGCGACAAGGGGCAGGAAAGCGGTAAGCACTGCAACCTGAGCAATGATGTTTTCAAAGTAACTGAGTACAGCAGCTGAAGCCATAGCGGTAAACATGTTTAATGCCAACCAGGGCAGCCTGCTTTTAATTGCACGGCCTGCACTAATATCAGCTGGAGCCCCCTGCGGAACACCACCGAGACGATATATATCTTCGGTTGCTTCGTCTTCAAGGACTTCAATTGAGTCGTCGAGAGTGATGCGGCCAAGTAATGTGTTTTCTTCATCGATTACTGGCAGAGCCAGCAAGTCATATCGAGCCATGAGGCGGGCGGCTTCTTCCTGATCTGCAGTTGCCTGGATAGCGATGACATCTTTTTCCTTGATTAGACTCATTAATGCTTCTGGTTGACTGAGCAAGAGCTGACGAATGGAAACGATGCCAGCCAGATGATAGAACTGATCCACTATGAAGAGATAAAATATTTCATCTTCATCTGGATCAACTTCACTGCGAATATGGGCGACTGCCTGATCTACAGTCATATTTTCGAGTAACGCGAACGGAAGACTGGTCATGATTCCACCAGCACTTTGATCCGGGTAAGCCAGCAGTGGCCTTACTTCTTCAGCTTCAGTAATAGCATCGAGTACCTGATTGGCCTGGATGACATCAATATCTCCTAAGAGATCAGCGGCTTCATCTGGTTCCATTTCCTCCACGATCCGAATCAGGTTATCAGTACCCTGACGAGAGGCAATTTCGGCAGCTTCTTCTTCCTCCAGTTCCTCCAATATATCAGCCTGATCTTCAGGCGTAAAAAATGGCAGAATTTGATCCTGGTGCTCAGGGATCAAGTCTTCGATCAAGTCAGCCTGATCAGGAGCACGGAGACCGTCAAGGTGTTGGGCGGCCTCAGCAAAGTTATCCTTTTCAACTGCATTGAGAACTGCTTCTTCGACGATATCGATCTCTGCCGGTGTGGTTACTTTTGGTTTTTTGGAGTTTTCAACCATCATTGGTTCCTCCTTTTATAGAGACAGTATGATGTTTTTTGTGTTATGTGCCAGATCGCGAAATCCCATTTTGATTATATAGTGAAAAGAAAGTTTATGAATAGGAATTAATAATGAATTTAAACACATGGAGGTTGTTGATCCTGACTTATAATTATTTCATGGGAATGAAAACAGATCCAACGTTGAAATTAGAGCAGGCTTTTTGGAAGGAAGGTTTCTCTATTGTTGCGGGGTTGGATGAGGCTGGACGAGGTGCGTGGGCTGGCCCCGTAGCAGCGGGAGCAGTGATTCTCCCTCGGGCAGAAGATATTTCAGAGAAGCTCAAGGGTGTGAGGGATTCCAAACGGTTGACTCCACGACAAAGAGAGCGGTTGTTTTCTGTTATCCAGAGGCATGTTCTGAGTTGGGGTGTTGGTTTTGCATCAAATATCGAAATTGATGGGTATGGGATAGTACCTGCGACGAAACTCGCCATGAAGCGAGCAATTTCTCAGTTGATTCCATCTCCACAAGCCCTGGTAATTGATGCTGTGCAGTTGAAGACAGTAGCACTGCCACAGCTGTCAGTATATTTCGGTGACAGTATATCTTTGAGTATCGCTGCCGCATCGATTTTGGCAAAGGTTTCACGTGATCGTTGGATGATAGCAACGGAGACTCGCTATCCTGACTATGGGTTTGCAAGCCATAAAGGGTATGGCACTCGCAAACATCAAATAGGATTGAAAGTCTGTGGTACTTGTGAGATTCATCGGTTATCTTATAAACCGATCAAGGCTCAATTGTCTAGTTGCTAATTATCTTTCTTTACTTCTTCTTCCGGTTCAATGCGCATGCCGTCAGGCAGGATGGTACTCTTCGGGATGACTACAATACCGTCGCGGACAGAGTATAGTTCATTATCAATATTTGTACCTGCCGGGAAGGGGCGGATGACAACATGTTCTCCAATCCGTGCATTTAAATCTATAATTGCTCCTTCAATTTGTGAGCCGTTGCCAATGCCGATAGGAGGTGCATTGGGTTTTCGCAAGAAAGGGCTGTCATAGTAATCAGCGCCCATGATGATGCTTTTTGAAAGGTGAACCCCACGACCGATTTGACTGCGGACACCAATTACAGTATCTCGAATTACAGAGTCTTGAATCTGGCAGCCATCCGCAATGAGTGCATTTTCGATAGTACAGTGCTCGATTGTTGAGCCTGGTAAAAACCGTGAGTGAGTGTAGATTGGAGCTTCAGGGTCAAAGAAGTTGAAAGGTGCGTCACGTTTCGCGAGCGCCAGGTTTGTGTCGTAAAATGAACGTATTGTTCCGATATCTTCCCAATAACCATCAAAGGAGTAACCATACACTGTAGAGTTATCTATGGCATAAGGAATGATATGTTTGCCAAAATCGTCATCTTGATTCTCTTCTAACAATTCAATCAAAAGTTCTGTTCGGAACATATAGATGCCCATCGAACCGAGATATGGGTGTTCTTCATCATCCAGTGAAACCAGGCTCTAATTTCAACGTTGGATCTGTTTTCATTCCCATGAAATAATTATAAACCAGGCTCTTAAGAACTTTGGGATCTTTCGGTTTTTCGCTGAATTTTGTAATCTTACCATCAGACGTTCGCTTGAGAATCCCGAAGCGGGAGACATCATCTTTGTGAATGGGGTGAACAGCAACCATGACATCCGCATCGTTTTCCCAGTGGAACTGAGCCAGTTTGCTGTAGTCCATTCGATAGAGGTGGTCACCAGAAAGAATCAAGGTGTAAGCGCAGCGGGATGATTTGATTTCGAATATTTGTTTCCGTACAGCATCTGCGGTTCCTTGATACCAATCCATGCTGCCTGTGGTTTGCTCTGCTGCCCAGATTTGCACCCAGCCTTTTGAGAAATTATCAAAATTATAGGATCGTGTAATATGTCGATGCAGGGAGATTGAATTAAATTGCGTCAGGATAGAGATGTAAGGAATGCCTGAATTAATGCAATTGCTGATTGGAATATCGATCAACCGATATTTTCCAGCAATCGGGACAGCAGGTTTTGCGCGTAGTTTGGTGAGTGGGAAAAGGCGCGTTCCGGCACCGCCACCCAAAATTAATGCAATGATATTGTCCAATGATTTTGCGTCATTTTGTTTGATCGTGTGCATAATTGCTCCCTTCTAGATGATCACAATGAAAAAGGCATAAAACAGGTTGCATATATTTCAGCAGAGCAATGTGGATTGGATTGCTTTCATAATGCTAAATTGAATTTGAAGTGAATAATTGGTGTTGCGTATTTATGTAAATTAAGTATAGAAATATTTCACGATTGCTTGAATGAGTAATTGGTGTGGCTGGTTAAATGCAACTCAGCGCGACTGCGCTGAGTTGCATTTAATATCGTTATTCCGTGAAGTTGTATCCTAAATTTAATGCTTTGATATTGGCGGGAATAAAACGTTTATTGCGTTCAGGGGTGTGTGCGTGTAAAGATTCGATGAGCGCGTCGAGCGAAAAAACGGGCAGCACAGAAAGCAAAGCTCC
>Ga0255382_10138_pt1 | contig 10950 bp, 6 predicted proteins | sample ANMaggSeSYBR01H9_FD_182101 | JGI IMG/M metagenome (GOLD analysis project Ga0255382, IMG submission 182101) | Sediment cell enrichment communities from methane seep in Santa Monica Basin, California, United Staets - ANME aggregate JGI... | ecosystem: Environmental > Aquatic > Marine > Cold seeps >... | reverse complement strand
GGTTTTTATCATTTGCTGCTGATAAGGCGTTTTCCAAGGACTGCGTTCAAGTTCCCGCAAATTGGCCAGCGCAAGATAAAAAGCGCCTACAGCAACTTCCGCACAGTGGGTTTCCTCAGAGGGCAATGTTCCGAGATAGCCAATGACATCTTCAGGCGAGATTTCCCATGCCTGATCGATTTTTTTACCCTCAGCCAGACATGCAACTGTGTTGGCACAGGCATTGGTATTCATACAGCCGTCTGTCTGAAATGATACCGATTCTATTTTTTCATTTCGTATAGTTAAAAATATTTCAACAGTATCACCGCACTGTCCGGTTCTTTTTCCATAACCGTCCGGGTGATCAATGACTTCCCGCCTATCAGAGCGAAATGCCATTTCCAGGTAATGCAAAGAATGGTCCTGCCAGAAATTAAAATTATTTCTATTTGTTTGAAAACTAGACATTTGGTGTTATTTAATTTTGTTTAACCTGTCAGTGACAGCCTGCACAGTATCCTGGTTCAGTTTTCTTGCGCAACGCCTCATTAAAGATAAAAGTGATGAACTTGCAAAACAGATTTTTTTACTCCGGTGATTTATAAAAGAAGGAATTTAATATGTCAAATAAATTTAATGAATTCGTAAAAAGTCGAATTTATCAGGTTTTAGGCGTCAAGTTTTATGTTTTAGGTTAATGATATTATCTGTTTTAACAAAGACTTAAAACGGTTCATAAAAAGTGGTTTTTTGACTTTTTATGAGACCATCAGTATTGAGTAAGGACAAAATAGAAGCATCTTACCCTGAAGGGTTTTAGCTAATAAAATTCATATTTTCCAGCACACATTGACATTTATATGTTCATGTTTTAATTTATTTGATTAAGCGAGTTTTAAGCAAAACGATTCTTGAGGTGAAATCATAAAGGTAATACACAAGGCAGAAGAGATACAAAAACGCTCAGAGCAAATAAGGCGTCAGGGCAAAACGATTGTACTTGTTCCTACCATGGGTTTTTTCCATGAAGGGCATCTTTCCTTGATGAGAAAAGGGCGTGAAATAGGTGATGACCTTGTCATAAGCATTTTTGTCAATCCTGCCCAGTTCGGTCCGCAAGAAGATTTTGAATCATACCCCCGGAATATTGAAAGGGATCTTCAACGTGCCCAGGAAATAGGGGTGGATGCCGTCTTTACCCCGGATAACATGGAATTGTACCCGGAAGGATTCCAGACATATATAGAGTTGGAAAAACTTCCAAATCATCTTTGCGGACTCTCAAGGCCTGTGTTTTTTAAAGGTGTTGCAACGGTTGTTGCAAAGCTGTTTAACATTGTTAAACCCCATGTTGCCATTTTCGGCGAAAAGGATTATCAGCAACTTACAGTTATTCATCGAATGGTGTGCGATCTGAATTTTGATATTGAAATTGTAAGCGGCCCGACAGTAAGAGAACCCGACGGCCTTGCCATGAGCTCAAGAAACAACTATCTGACACCGAAGCAGCGGGCATCAGCGCTAACGCTTTACAAATCTCTGGTAAAAGCTAAAGATTTGCTCAAAAATGGAGTTAAGGATGCAGGCGAAATCATCCAGGCTGCAACTAAACTGATAGCTTCTTGCCCTGAAACCAGAATCGATTATATTTCAATATGCGATCCTGAATCTCTTGACGATATTAAAACTATCGACAAACCGGCACTCATGGCGCTTGCGGTAAACGTGGGCAAGACTCGCTTGATAGATAATATGATATTATATCCACAATGAGCAGGTAACTACTCAGGTGGATAGGCTGAAGACTGTTAGGAAAAAGCGCATTTTGAAGCCATGTTTGATGCAAGAACCACATTTCGCCAAAATACGGCAATCGAGTTCTTCTGACCCCTTCAGCCTTCAGCCTAAACAGCTTCAGCCTGACTACGTGAGTAGTTACAAATCATATAAAACAACAAATTGGCATCATATCGATAAAGGTTTACCGATATGATGTCGAAAAGGAAAAAATAAAGGAGATTTTTATGGCTAACGAACAATTCTTTTTTACATCTGAATCAGTCACAGAAGGGCACCCGGACAAGGTTGCAGACGCGATATCAGATTCAATACTCGATGCAATTATGGAGCAGGATAAAAAGTGCAGAGTTGCTTGTGAGACTCTTGTGACTACAGGGCTTGCCTTTATTGCCGGTGAAATAACAACTGACTGCTATGTAGATATGCCCCAGGTGGTTCGGGATACTATACGTGAAATCGGGTACCATTCATCCAAAATGGGTTTTGACTGGCAAACCTGCTCGGTAGTTACCAGCATAGACCACCAGTCAGTGGATATCGCTCAGGGCGTAAACACGGGTGAAGGCCTGTTTAAAGAGCAGGGTGCGGGCGATCAGGGCCTTATGTTTGGTTTTGCCTCTGATGAAACACCTGAACTGATGCCCATGCCCATCATGTTTGCTCACAAGTTATGCAATCGTCTTTCCGTTGTTCGAAAAAACGGAGCCCTTGATTTTTTGAGGCCTGACGGCAAATCCCAGGTAACCATCGAATATGAAAATGGTACGCCCAAACGTGTTGATGCTGTTATTATAGCTGCCCAGCATAAACCGGATGTTACTTATGAAGAGTTAAAAGAGGCTATAATAGAAGAAGTTATAAAAAAGGTGATCCCTCAGGAAATGATTGATGGCGATACCCGTTATTTTATAAATGCAACGGGCAAGTTTGTAATTGGAGGCCCTATGGGGGATTGCGGACTTACAGGCCGTAAAATTATAGTTGATACTTACGGTGGGCAGGGAAGCCACGGAGGCGGATGCTTTTCAGGAAAAGATCCGTCAAAGGTGGACCGCAGCGCTTCATATATGGGCAGGCATATTGCGAAAAACGTCGTTGCAGCCGGTCTTGCAAAAAAATGCGAACTACAGATTGCTTATGCCATCGGTGTGCCGGAACCTGTCTCTGTGATGGTTGATCTTATGGGAACGGGCGCGGTTCCAAAAAGTCGTGTGAAAGAGATAATTAAAGAGGTCTTTGATCTAAGACCTGCTGCGATTATCGAATATCTTGACCTTTTGCGTCCTATTTATAGAAAGACTTCGGCTTACGGACATTTCGGTCGAAATGAACCTGAGTTTACGTGGGAAAAGACCAATAAAGCCGATGAAATGAGAGAAAAGGCAGGGTTATAAATGGTGCATGACCGAAAACCTTTGTTTTCGATCATTTTTTATTTAATATTCGGATTTTAGCTGAACATTATTTATCGTTCAGACACTGACTAAGGGAGAAAAAATGACTTTACCAAAAATAAAAGAAGTTTCAAGCGGCTTTCTGGAAGTCGATCCTTCACTTCCATACAAAGTTGCCGACATATCATTGGCGGATCTTGGGTTTAAGGAAATGGCTCTTGCAGAAAATGAAATGCCTGGGCTGATGGCTGTTCGGGAAAAATATGGTCCTGAAAAACCGTTCAAAGGAATGAAGGTTATGGGAAGTCTTCACATGACCATTCAGACCGCCATGTTGATCAAAACACTAAAAGAGCTTGGTGCAGATATTCGCTGGGCCACATGTAATATCTTTTCAACACAGGACCACGCTGCCGCTGCAGTTGCAAAAGCAGGCCTGGCGGCTGTCTATGCCTGGAAGGGGGAAAATCTTGAGGAATTCTGGTGGTGTACTGAACAGGCTTTGACATGGCCCGACGGCACCGGCCCGGATCTTATTGTAGATGACGGAGGTGATGCTACTCTCTATGTTCACCAGGGAGCGGCTGTTGAAAAAGACCCGGCATTACTCGAAAAGCACTACGACAGCCTTGACATGAAATGTCTTATAGAGCGCCTTAAAGTAAGTTACGAACGCGATCCAAAATTCTGGACCAATATTGCATCAAAAATTCGCGGTGTTTCAGAGGAGACCACCACCGGCGTTCACAGGCTTTACCACCTGGCAAAGAGCAATGAACTTCTTTTTCCTGCCATCAACGTGAATGACTCGGTAACAAAATCAAAGTTCGATAATCTTTATGGGTGCCGGGAATCACTTGCCGACGGCATTAAACGTGCAACAGATATTATGATTGCCGGTAAGGTGGTAGTGATCTGCGGTTACGGTGATGTCGGAAAAGGGTGTGCCCAGTCAATGCGGGGATTCGGAGCGCGGGTTTTAATTACGGAAGTTGATCCAATATGTGCTCTTCAGGCATCTATGGAGGGTTTTGAAGTAATAACCATGGAAGATGCGGCTCCCCTCGGGGACATTTTTGTTACCGCAACAGGATGTTACCATGTGATCAACGGTAAACACATGGAAAAAATGAAAAACGAAGCGATCATCTGCAATATCGGTCATTTTGACAATGAAATTGAGATGGCGTATCTGACCGACAATCCGGAATGTACAAAAGAGACGATTAAACCTCAGGTAGACAGGTGGAGACTTAAATCAGGGCGCTCTCTGATCATTCTGGCGGAAGGCAGGCTGGTAAACCTGGGCTGTGCAACAGGGCACCCCAGTTTTGTTATGAGTAACAGTTTCACCAATCAATGCCTGGCACAAATGCAGCTCGCAGCAAAGAAGCATGAACTAAAAGTTTACACGCTTCCCAAGGAACTGGATGAGGAAGTAGCCAGGCTGCATATTGCCAAACTTGGAGTAAAGCTTACAAAGCTGAATCAGTTTCAGGCAGATTACCTCGGTGTGCCGGTAAATGGGCCTTTTAAGCCGGATCATTACAGGTATTAAACCCACTTACAGCGGAGTGCAACTTCGTGGCAAATCTTTTCGGTCAACGGTATTATTCGATTTTTTAATCTTATAAGTCCAGTACCGGCAGGTCACCTTTCCGAGACCTTCTCATACCATCGGTTCTATCGGTGGTGGTGGCTGATTAGAGTTGGTAAGTTACGAGACCTTTGAAAAATACTCAATTTTGTTCAAGATCAAGTCGAAGATCCCGGACTTTGAGCGGGGGAAGGCGAATACTTTAACCGGAGGAACACATTGAGTATTTCGAGGGTTAAAATTTGAGCCTGACACAGAAATTGGGCAGATAAGCGCAGACTTCGAAAGGGAGCGTTTTTCAAAGGTCTCGTTACGTTGCAGGTTTATTTTAGAACAATAATAACCAGGCATTTTTTCAGAAATGCGAGATGTTCGGAAGAGTTTCGAAGGATGGAAGCGTCCGCGTTACTGATTACAATATCGCAGTTTCCTGGGCCTGTGGTTCTTAACCCTTTTACTGATAATGGATTATTTCCCACCCTGGGACTGGTTTTTGCGGTTTTAAAATCCTTTGAATAACCGCTCATACCTTTTTGTACGGCAAATTCCCGACTGGCAAAAGCTGCGCCATAAACCTCCTTACCGTCTTCATCCAGCAGCCTGGGGGCCATGGCAGGATTTACGGATATGCCCGTGGCATCAACCACCAGGCCTGTGTAATTTTTTAAATCGGAAGTCTTGGATGGTTGCAAGGAAGATTTCCCCCCTCCGATGGCCACCTGCTTAATCGATTCTATCTGTTTTATTTCCTGAGGAAGAAAAAGCTGGGCAAAGCCTCCATACAAACTCAATTGCAAATAAACCTCAACGGTTCCATCCGACATATATTTTCTCATTTTCTCATTTTCGCGGGCCTTGTAAATTATCTCTTCGAGTTGTTTTGCGACTGAATTATTTATTGTTGCGAAATTTTCTGCCTTTTTTACTGAATTGATCCTGACATTTTTTATAATTTTCAGCATGTTATGCCTGGCGCTATTCTTCGAATCCGACAGGATTTTCATGCTTGAAACAGATGCATTGTCGGAACTCTTTTTTAAAGGAGTTCCAACACCTTTTGCCTGAACAATGCCAGTTGTCCAGTTAATATGGCCGTTTTGTTTATATTCTATTGCCTCTTTGTTTTCTGCACGGAATCCATATCCGGTAAAGCCGGTAAATAAAACCGAAAATAATATTGTGAGAGCGGATAACTTTTTCATAATTTCACTGTTTGATGGCGTCGTAGAAAGTCCCATCTACTGCGTTGCAGCGGTTTTTCAGACACTCGGCATACTACATGTATTGCCTCGTCCCTGAAAAACCGCTACGCCTTGTATATGGAACTTTCTACTTAGCCATCGGTAATACTTTTTACGAGTTCGTCACTGTTTGATGAACTCGTAAAAAGTCCGATTTCAGACCTTGTTGAGTATGGAAGTAATTGCTATTGTTTCCAGATGTTATAACTTTTCAAACACCGAATGTCAAATTTTCAAGCAAATAATGTTTATGATCATTATAACAACAACTTAACAACTCGACGACTTAACGATATCTGAAGTCAATATACGGCAGCAACAATATTCACCTGGGGAAGGCTGCAGGAATTCCACCGTCCACGGGGAGGGATGCGCCGGTAGTGGGAGTTTGGTTAGTGGCAAAAAAAACAACTGCATTGCCGACATGCTCTGCCAGCACACTCGCCTTCAGCAGATTTCTGTTGCGATAGTACTCTTTTAACCCTTGGCAGTCAAGCCCTCGACACTTCATTCTGTCCGGCCCTATAAGATCCCAAAGTTTTGAAGATATTTCTTCATCTCCAAATATAGCGTCAGGATTGATCATATTGACCCGGACCCCAAGTTCTGCCAGTTCAAGCGCTGCAATTTTTGAGATTTGGTGGGCTCCGGCTTTTGAAGCACTGTAGGCTCCAAAAGCAGCGCCCGGATCAAAAACATTTTTTGAACTGATTACAACGATATTTCCCCCTGTTCCCTGTCTTTTCAAAACAGGTATAGAGGCTTTAATGGTGTTGAAAGTTCCCTTTAGATTGACGGCAATGACCTGATCGAGTTTATTCGGGTCAAGATCTTCAATCTTCGCTACATGAGCTGTGCCTGCGTTGGGTATAACAATATCGATCCCGCCGAGTCTGCGGCTGATTTCTTCAAATGCCTTTTCCACGGAAGAATGATTCGTAACGTCGAAAGCGATAACTTCCACTTGGCTTTCGCTGTATTTTTCAACCAGGATTGACCGAACTTTCTGCAAACGGGGTTCGTCAATATCGGATAGTACCACGACAGCACCGGTGGCAAGCAATCTATCAGCTATCCCGAACCCAATTGCACCACCGCCACCCGTAATCACAGCAACCTGTCCCTGGAGCAGGGGTGGGGAGGAAGACAAGTGCAATTTCCTCTGCTGCAGGTTCCAGTATTCCATGTCAAAAATATGGGAATCCAAAATAGGGATATACTCACCCAGTACGCCGGAATTGAGTTTAGCACGGACTGTGTGCTCGGCGATATCAGCGGCTATTCGGGCATCTTTACGGGTGAACCCGAGGCTAAGCAATCCCAATCCTGCAATAAGGAAAACACGTGGATAAGGGTCAAGTTCTTTTCGATCAAGGCCTTTGTCTTTCAGCTGCTTATGAAAATAGTGATGATAATACTGCTTGAAGCTTTCCACGTTTCGCTTTATTATATCTTTAAGATCATTGTCATTATCCGGAACAGACTCAATGTATACCATCCTGTTTTTTGTACGAATTGCATGATCTGGGGTAAGAACGCCTGAAGCGCAAATGGTCTTAGCTTCCCTGGAAAGAGAAATTTTTAGCAAATCAGGCTCATTTCGGGTTTCAACGTAAAATCGATGCAGGCTTCCATTAGAGCCTTGATGGGCGCACACACCGCGCACCGTTTGAGAGACTCGGGCAGTTGCTGCTTCCATATTTTCAAAAGGTGCAATATCGGTGCGGGGGGTAATCAAAGCTTTGCCCCGTATTTCTTTTTTAATAAACGCTTCCGCTCTGTTCACATAATCAATCATTCTTTCATAGGACGTCCGGGCATCCCCACCGAAAGTGAAAATCCCGTGATTTAAAATAACAATGGCCTCTATATCAGTATCTTTTTCATATTGGGAAACAACCTCTTTTGCCAGAGGAAGACCGGACATGGTATAAGGAAGAACAGCAACTTTTGACCCAAAAGCTTTATTTATCAGAGACTTTCCATGCTTCTGGTTGGTTAAAATAAGAACGCTATCGGCGTGAGAGTGGTCAATATATTTATGTGGGAGAAAAGCGTGGAGAAGCGCTTCAACAGAGGGGTTTGGCGACGACGATTCAACTCTTCGAATTTCCAACTGGTTGTCCATCTCTTCGTCTGAGAGGCTATTCAGATTTCGGAGTTTTCGAAGAAAAGAGAGGTCCAAACCGGAAAACCCTTCCGGTTCAATGGATGCCAGATCGACTCCACTCCCCTTAACGTAAAGGATTTCTTGATTTTCTTTAAAAATATTTTTTTGGCTTAATTTGACCGAAGTGTTGCCACCACCGTGAAGTACTAAATCAGGGTTTTTGCCAATCAAGCGAGAAGTGTAAATCCGAAGTGCTAATTCTTCAGGAATGTCGAGATATTGTTCGACAAATTCTTTGGCAGCAGTTTCATTAAAGGCACTTATCACAGTTTAGATCCTATTATTTTTTTGTAAACGTTCACGGGTTCAACGTTCAACGGTTCAGGGTTGCCTTTCCACTCATGTTGGCGCTCAACACCGTCTGTCGGTGTCTAAGAACCTGAAAAATGTCCTTCTTTATGAATACCTGGTGCTGTATCGGTCTCTGGTCATAGGTTGCTCATATGCCGGCGTTTAAGCGCCGGATGTACGTTCCCACATCGAAGCATGGGAACGAGGGCAACCTCTGAACCTTGAACCTCTGAACCCGTGAACGGTTACATTGTCCTTGTCCATAACTTAAACAATGAACCCTGAACCTTTGAACGGTTACCTTTTTCTATGCAGACTCCTGGTTTTTTAAGGTATTGTAAAGGTCTAAAGCCTTTTGAGGTGTTTCATTATTGTGCACCACGGCCCTCACTGCCTGGAGCATGGAAACAGGAGATTCCGACTGGAAAATATTTCTCCCCATATCGACTCCACTTGCTCCTTGCTGTATGGCATTATAGGCCATCGTCAAGGCATCAAGTTCAGGGAGCTTTTTGCCTCCGGCCATGACAATGGGAACAGGACACGAGGCAGTGACGGTCTCAAAACCGTCTTCAATATAATATGATTTAATATAATGCGCTCCCAGTTCAGCACAGATCCTTGTGGCAAGTCTGAAATATCTGGCATCACGGGCCATATCAGTGCCCACCGCTGTTACTGCAAGGGTTGGGATGCCATAGCGGTTTCCAATGTCTACCATTTTTGTCATATTTATTATAGACTGCTTTTCATATTCCCCACCAATGAACACCTGCACAGCCATGGCGCACACATTGAGACGTATGGACTCCTCAATATCCACAGCGATTTCTTCATTGGAAAGTTCGCTGAGTATGCTTGTACCACCTGAAACACGAAGAACAATAGGCTTCGTAGTTGATGGCGGAACAATACTTCTAAGTATTCCCCTTGTAAGCATAAGTGTGTCTGCATAAGGAACAAGAGGAAGAATGTTGATATCAATACGCTCCAAACCGGTTGTGGGTCCTTGGAAATAGCCATGGTCAACAGCCAGCATGACTGTACGGCCGGTCTCAGAACTGAAGATACGGGCGAGCCTGTTCTTCATCCCCCAATCAAGAGAATTTGATCCCTTGAGAAAAAACCCTTCGGTTTTCTGAGGGACATCTGTATAATATTTTTTTCCCTCTTTCATTTCATCTACATCCGGCATTTATTTGTCTCCTTTCCGTCCATCAAGCAGGACATGTGAATTAGCAGTTTTTTTCATCCGCGTGACACGAACATTACTCTTCGCTATCCTTTTTAGCAGAAATTTACTAAGTTAAAAAGGAACTAGAGGTAGTGGGCAATTAGATTTAAAATGGCTGACTGTTTGAGCGTATTAGTGAGCGTTAAGAAAGAACAACAACTTAAATAACACTTTCTATGAGTCGGAAAATGTCGGCTTAAGCTGGCTTTTTATGAAAGGATTGCTCTAAGTTCTTTTTTTACGCCCACTTATCCTCCTGAGGCGGACAAGTGCGCGAGTTTCAGCCGTTTTTAAATATAATTGCCCTATGCCTCTAGTTTACCGCATAATGAGTTTGAAAATTTCTGTTTTAAAAGACTATATTTAAACACGTCCTCCGCTCCATCGCAACTTTGCTTTTAAAACATCAAAATAATGCTGATCAGGTATTGTTATCATGCTTATGGGACGCGGGCTCTTTTGGATAATAACCGTATCCTGCTCACTGATTTTTAGACCTTCCTGGCCGTCAAAAGTCAGCATGATATCCGAAGATTTTTCTTCCAGGTTGATTGTTACTGTTGCTGAATCGGGGATGATCAAAGGTCGGTTCGTAAGCGTAAAGGGACAAATCGGAGTCATTACAATTCCGGGGACTAAAGGATGAATAACAGGTCCGCCGGCAGCCAACGAATATGCGGTTGAACCGGTTGGAGTTGATACAATAAGTCCATCCGCCCGGTAAGTAGTCAGATAGTGATCATCGATATATGTTTTTATATGTGCAAGCCTGGCCAGCGTCCCTTTGTTTACGACAACATCGTTAAGTACCGTTTCTTCGGCAATTTTTTGCCCTGCCCGGGTAACGCTCACAAGAAGCCGCATTCTGGGTTGTGTGGTAAAGTCATTATTTAAAATCGATTCGGCGACAGAAAAAAGGTTTTCTTCAACTGTTTCTGCCAAAAAACCGACCTCACCAAATTTAACTCCAAGGATCGGAATATCCTGGTCACCAATCCATCGAACCGCGCTTAAAAATGTTCCGTCTCCGCCAAGAACAAAAATGCAAAACAAATCAGGAGGGGCAAAAGATACTGATTTGCCGAAATGTTCACGGCCAGGCGGCAGGCTTTCTTGCCTTATAATTTCAACCCCTTTAGCACGCAGCCATTTTTCAAGCTCATCAGCTTTTTTTGCGGCTTTTTTATCTGCTTTTACTACGATTCCGATTTTATTCAAAATAAAGGAGAACTCCTGTACAT
>Ga0255382_10137_pt1 | contig 10950 bp, 9 predicted proteins | sample ANMaggSeSYBR01H9_FD_182101 | JGI IMG/M metagenome (GOLD analysis project Ga0255382, IMG submission 182101) | Sediment cell enrichment communities from methane seep in Santa Monica Basin, California, United Staets - ANME aggregate JGI... | ecosystem: Environmental > Aquatic > Marine > Cold seeps >... | reverse complement strand
GGCTCTCAATGTAATAGGAGCCTGACGCCGGATCGCCTACCTGGTCAAAGTATGCTTCTTCGCGAAGGATGATTTGCACATTCCTGGCTATGCGATTGGAAAATATACTGCCTTTCCCATTGGGATAGTCATAAGGCAGCACATTCACCAAATCGGCTCCACCAAGAATGGAAGACATGGCCTCGGTGGTAACACGAAGCATATTTACATTCGGATCGTAAAGAGTCATGTTCCATTCCGAAGAGATAGAATGGATGCGGATGTTTGCCCGGGAAGTCTCTACTCCATAAGCTTCTGCGATTTTTGCCCATAGAATCCTGGCTGCCCTTAATTTGGCAATCTCCATAAAATACTTGGGGCCGGAGGCAAGGCTCAGCTGAAGCGCCTCCTGAGCGCTAAGCGGATCAATTTCTTTTGCAGTCAATATGTCCATGTATTCACTGGCCATGGCCATGGAAAATGCCAGTTCCTCCACCAATGTGGCACCGGCATTGTTGATCAGCGATCCATTTACCTTAATGGTTTTTAATTCGGGGGAAGTCTCTTTCACTGCAAGAACCAGTTTGCCGATATTTTCAAGACCCCCGATGGGAATCCCGGTTTCAACCATTTTTCCCAATGGATCAGCTCCCAGTGATCCCTTTAGCTCGGAGAGATCAATTTCTTTTTGAGATGCCAGTGTACACAGTGCAGCATAGATTGAATCGGCACCCATGCTCCCCTTGAAATGTAGCTCAGTTTCCTGAAGCGGAATTCCATGAAGTAGCTCCTCAAGCATCGAAACATCCGGAATCCGGGCATCATCAAGCTGAATACAAATGGCCTGTACCCCTCCTTCTAAAGCAGATTTAATTTTTTCATTGGCTTCCTGTAAATCTTTCCCCGAGCATATGTTCTGACTAATGATCCATCCATTGGGTGCATCGCTACGATTCCTCAAGTTTCCAATTCCCTCCAGGTAATCCAGTGAATCAATATCCTCCTGCTGGTAGTATGGTTTTACTGCAATGCCCTCATCGCTTTTCCAGACCAGAGTTTTCTGGTAATCGGCGCCCTTCAGATCGGCTTTGATCTTTTCTTCCCACATGGAGGTGGTGATCTCCGGGAAGTCGGCAAATAACTTTTTATTCCCCTCTTGGCTCATGTTTTCTAAAAATGAGATACAAAGAAACTACTTTGTGAACACCTTAAAAATGTTTTTTGTCATGCATGGAGGGGTGCAAAACGGCTATCCAATCATCCTGGAGGGATCGACCCACTCGTCGAATTCCTCTTCGGTAAGATATTTCAGGCCAAGGGCAGCTTCTTTCAGCGTGCTTCCTTCCTTATGTGCCTTTTTGGCTATTTCTGCTGCCTTTTCATATCCGATATGTGTGTTCAGTGCGGTGACCAGCATCAGAGAATTGTTGAGGTTCTCTTTGATACGATCCTGGTTTGGCTCAATTCCTACAGCACAGTTTTCGTTAAATGAGCTGCATGCATCTCCTATAAGTCGTGCCGATTCCAGGAAGTTTGAGATCATCATTGGCTTAAATACATTGAGTTCGAAATGTCCATTGCTTCCTCCGATGTTGATGGCCACATCATTTCCCATAACCTGGGCACAGACCATTGTCAGGGCTTCTGCCTGGGTGGGATTTACCTTTCCAGGCATGATGGAGGAACCCGGTTCGTTGGCCGGGATGATGATCTCCCCAATACCACAACGTGGTCCGGAAGCAAGCATACGAATGTCGTTCCCAATCTTCATCAGACTTACGGCCAGGGTCTTCAGGGCACCATGTGTTTCCACGATGGCATCATGAGCAGCTAGCCCTTCAAACTTGTTTGTACCTGTAATAAAGGGCAGGTCGGTAAAGCGGGCGATGTTCCTGGCAACCAGTACGGAATAACCTTCCGGGGTATTGATTCCGGTACCCACCGCGGTTCCGCCCAGGGCCAGTTCGGTGAGGTGATCAAGACTGTTGATCAGCGCCTTCAAACCGTGATCAAGCTGGCTTACATATCCGGAAAACTCCTGTCCCAGTGTAAGAGGGGTGGCATCCATCCAGTGGGTACGTCCAATCTTCACTACGTTCATATTGGCATCTGCCTTTTTTTTAAGCGTATCCCTGAGATCCTTCACCCCGGGGATGGTGATTTCGGTAAGCATTTTATATGCTGCAATATGCATAGCCGTAGGGAAGGTATCGTTCGACGATTGCGATTTATTCACATCATCGTTGGGATGGATCAACCTGTCGCCTTTACCCAGGGTGTTTCCCTGGATCACATGGCCGCGGTTAGCCACCACTTCATTAACATTCATATTGGATTGAGTCCCGGATCCCGTCTGCCAGACCACCAGGGGAAACTGCTCGTCCAGTTTCCCATCGATGATTTCGTCGCAAACATCCATGATGAGGTTTGCCTTTTCTTCTGAAAGCACCCCCAGCTCCATATTTGTAGCTGCTGCTGCCTTTTTCAGATATCCAAAGGCCTGGATAATCTCTTTGGGCATCTGCCCGTCGCCAATTTTGAAGTTCTCTTTTGAACGTTGGGTCTGCGCACCCCAGTACTTTTCGGCGGGGACCTTCACCTCGCCCATGGTATCCTTTTCAATCCTGGTTTTCATGATCGGTAAATTTTGAGTTAAATATACTCAATCAGAATCAAGCTGATGCAGGAAAAAAAAAAGTTCTTGAAAAGAAAATGATCAGGAATCGGCTTTGGCCAGGAGAACAGTAATGTAATTGTTTCCTTCTGTATCGGATTCAACTCCCACGCCGCACTGGGTTAAATCTTCGAGAAGGATTTCTTCTGCGCCCGATATAAGAAGCAGCTCCTCCAGAATCTCATCCTCATTGATTGATGTGGTTTTTAGCACCAGGGCATTCAGGTTGTAGAAGCTATATTTTTCAAGCAGGGCATCCCAGTGTACATCCAGGCCATCGGTGCTTACTTCCTCCACTCCATTGGCCATTTTATAGGAGTATACCTGTGCTTCACCCACAATAAAATACTGGTGTACGAAGGGGCCATCTTCACCTTCCGCGACACGGAAATCCCTGATGGCCTCGTAGATCAGATTCTCAAGGTTCTTCACCTGGACATAGGGGCCGGTATCCTTCTTACAGGAGAAGAAACATAGTGGTATCAAAAGAATCAGGACCAGGCTTAGCTTTTTCATGATCTTCGCATTTATACCTTAATACGAAAAGCTTAGCCAAAAGGTTGCTTAGAGCTTGTCGATGTTTTCAGGGGGATCACCGATAACAGCCTTGTACTTTCCCTCTACAATGGGCCTGTGAATCAGCTTGGGATTTTCAACCATAACCTTGATCCATTCTTCGTCATTCAGATTCAGCCCTTTCAGCTCTTTCCGATAGATTTCTTCCTGGGTGCGGACCAATGTTCTGGGTTTCACATGGAGTTTCATAACAAGGGCGGTGAGCTCAGCTTCGCTAAGTGGTTCTTTCAGATATTCACGTACCTGGAGCTCCATCTTAAGCTCGGTGGCGTATTGCAGACCAGCCCTGCTCTTTTTACATCGGGGATTGTGATAAATGGTATACATCTTGAACGCTATTATTAATCATTCTCTTGTTCTTCTTCCTTTTTTATATTCACCGGATCGGCATCCAGTACAAACATACCGCGTCCGTGGGTGGCGACAATGATAACATTTTCGCGGGGATGGATGGCCAGGTCGTGTACATAGGTGCAGGGCAGGTCGCCCAGGACTTCCCAGCTCTTCCCGGCATCTTTCGAAACATAGACACCCACATCGGTTCCCAGGTAGAGGATCTTTTTGTCTTCAGGATCTTCCCGGATCACATTCACCGGTCCGGCCGGTATGTTTGCTGAAATATCTTCCCAGGTGCTTCCGAAATCGGTGGACCGCCATATATAGACAGCGGCATCATCATCCCTGCGTCCGGTCTGGGTGACATACACCGTGCCGAAATCATATTTGGAGGCCACGATCCTGGAAATCCATCTTACAGGAAGTGGTTCCTTACGGATATCTTCCCAGTTCTTACCTCCATCCCTGGTTCTCCAGAGCCGCCCGTCATCTGTGCCCGCATAGAGAAGCTTGGGGTTGAAAACAGATTCCTCCAGGGCCGTGATGGTCTGGTAGCTGATATCTCCCTGCTTTTCCGGGTCATTGTAAGTGAGGTCGGGACTTATCTGTTCCCAGGTTCCTCCCTTATCTATTGACTTCAAAACATACTGAACGCCATGATAAACAATGTCGGGATTGTGGTCGGAAAGCAGGGTGGGTGCCATCCATTGTCCCCTGAACTCAGGGTCTTCGGGGAAGGTCTCGGGCAATACCCACTCCATATCTTCGGGATAGCCCTCTACTGTAGCTCTGGCCAGTTTTCCATAGAACAGGGATGCATAGATGGAGCTGTTATCACGCGGATCCACCACATGGGTGCTACCTTCTGCTCCCAGGGTGTATTCCCACTCGGTGGGTCTGAGTTTATCCTTTCCTCTGGAGAGGTCCACCTCGCTATAGAAACTGTGGTGGTCCTGGACAGAACCATATACCCTGAAGGGTTCGTTGTTATCAAACTCCACGTTGTAGAATTGAGCCAGGGGAAGCTCTTCGATCAGATTTCGCCAGTTTTCACCTTTGTCGTAGGAGACAGAGATCCCTCCGTCATGGGCTGCCAGAATATAATTGGAGTTATCCGGATCGATCCACATTCCGTGTTGGTCGGCATGGATCTTTCGCCTGATGGGTTCAAAGGTGGCTCCGCCATCGGTGGAGATATTGATCCAGAGTCCCAGGGTATAGATCCGGTTTTCATCATTGGGGTCCACCCGCATCTGGGCAAATACCCATCCGTAGGTACCCGAGTGACCCGACATATATTTTTTTGTTTCCTCGGTAAGACCGCTCACCTGTTTCCAGTTTTCTCCTGCATCATCGGAGCGGTAGAGGGTGGCTCCCTTGATCACATCCACTTTGGGACGGCCATAGGAGTCCAGTTCGCCCTCTTCGGCTTTGAAAGCGACTTCATAGTCGTCCACAAAAGCGTAGACCACATCCGGATTGGAGCGTGCCACATCGATTCCGGTACGTCCCATAAATTTGGATTGAGGAAGTCCATTTTTTAATTGCTTCCAGTTCTTCCCGCCATCGGTGGTTTTCCAGATCCCATTATTCTTGTGGTTTTCATAAGTGCGTGGATCGTTCCACTTCAAACGGGTACGCTGCCAGGTGGTGGCATAGAGTACTTTCGGATCGCGGGGATCCATGACCAGGTCATTGACCCCGCTTTCGGGACCCTTATAGAGTATCTTCTCCCAGCTTTCACCTCCATCGGTGGTAAGATAGAGACCCCGTTCCTTGTTCTGGGTCCACTCATGGCCCGAAGCGGCCACATAGACTATATCCGGATTGTTGGGGTGGACCAGGATACGGGAGATGGTAAAGGTTTCTGCCAGACCTTTATGCTCCCAGCTTACTCCTCCATCGGTGGTCTTCCAAATCCCACATCCGGGATTTGAGGATCTGAATATATTGGCCTCCCCGGTTCCCACCCAAGCAATTTCGGGATTGGATGGTGCTATGGCAAGGTCGCCAATGGTAGAGGTTCCCTGGTGCTCAAATACCGGTTCGAAGGAGACTCCCTCATTGATGCTTTTCCATACCCCGCCTGAAGCCGTAGCCGCCCAGATGGTGTAATTCTTTCCCTTGGGTCCAACCGCTTCCACATCGGTACAGCGGCCGCTAATATTTGTGGGCCCGATGAATTGCCATTGTAATTCCTTATAGGCTGAGCTTTCGCGCATTGCTTCATGGTTTTGATACATGAGCAGCTTTTCATTTCCGCTTAGTACGGGAGATTTTATTTGGCTAAAAAGTCCTATTCCGGGGAGAATCATGCATATAATAAGCAGGTTCTGTAGCAAATTTTTGGCTTTCATGGTTTCAGGGATAGGTTTCCGATCTTAAAAGTAGCTAAGTTTTTGTTATTTTGTCCTAAATCCATCAGTATGCAGATTCTAATTGTTGAGGATGAGGCTTCTTTAATGGAGTCCATGGTCTCTTACCTGGCCCTTGAAGGATTCAGATGCGAAAAGGCATCTGACTACCATACAGCGGTGTGTGTACTGGACAAACATGATTATATCTGTATGCTTATCGATTTGAATCTACCCGGGGGGGATGGCCTGGAGCTGGTAAAGCTTGCCAGGGAGAATCAGTCTGAGTCGGGCATCATTATTATATCTGCTAGAAACAGCATTGAACAAAGAGTGGAGGGTCTTGAAGCCGGGGCAGATGATTACATGGTTAAACCCTTTCACCTCTCTGAACTGGTGGCCAGGGTTCATTCCGTGGCCCGCCGGACTCGCATGAAAGGAGGAGAGGTGCTTAGTTTTGGAGCAATCTCTGTTCTGCCGGATGAGCACTCCTGTTTTGTTGAGAAGAAACCTGTCGACCTGACCCGGAAGGAACTGGATATGCTGATGTTCCTGATGTCCAATCGCAACCGTGTGGTAACCAAAGAGAGTATAGCCGACTATCTTTGGGGGGAGTATGGAGGAGGTTATGGATCTTACGATTTCGTTTATACCCATTTGAAAAACCTGAGACGGAAACTTCAGGACGCCGGTTGCCCCGATTATGTGGAGAATATTTATGGCATTGGTTACAAATTCTCCCTTGATAAAAAATCATGAAACTACTAACCAAATCAACCCTTCTGATTGCAACACTCTCCCTGTTTCTTTTCTTTATTATGGGGATCATTTTCTTCCAGGTGCTTAAGAATATGAGTAAAGCAAACCTGGACAGGGAGCTGTTTGATTTGAAAGTGCTTGTGGAGGATCATATAGAGAATTATAATGCAAATCATATTATAGCCCTTCCGGGGATCGATTCTTTGTCAATCCGGCTGGTGGGGCTGAATGAACAAGCGGAAGAAGTCTTAGGGGATACTCTGATGTACGATTCGAATGAAAACCAGTACAAGACCTACCGCTATATTCATTTTTATTCTGTGAAAGGGGGTGCCGCTTACCAGGTAAAAATCTATAAGTCCACCAATCCAACCGATTACCTGGTTGAACGGGTTACCCTGATGATGACTCTGATGGTGATTCTTTTCCTGGCCGGAATTTTTGTTCTTAACAGATTCATTTTTGCTAACCTGTGGGGCGATTTTTTCAAGGCTATCGATAAGTTAAAAGAATTTGAAGCCACAAAGGAGCCTGTGATTCTTGGAGAGCAGGATATCCAGGAATTTGAGGAGCTCAGGCAGGCACTTGAGAGGATGACCAGGCGCCTGGCCAACGACTACAAAGAGCTAAAGGAATACACCGACCACACCACCCATGAACTGCAAACACCCCTTGCAGTGATTAAGTCCAAAACTGAGTTGCTAATACAATCGGAACGACTGGGTGCCGAGGAGATGAAATGTCTGGAGGCAATCAATACCAGCGTGAACCAGTTATCCAGACTTAACTCTACCCTGGCCCTGCTTACTCGTATCGAAAACAACCAATTCACGGAAAAAGAAGAGATCGATCTGAACGGACTCCTGGAGAAGCACCTGGATTTATTGGAGGAACATATCGGATTAAGAAATATAAGGGTTGAAAAGCACTACCACCATGAGCCTATCGTGCTATTCATGGACCAGGGACTGGCCGATCTGCTGATTGCCAATCTCCTGAAAAATGCCATAATTCACAATATAGAAGGTGGAAGCATTCGGCTGGAGACCCTGCCGGGTAAACTGATCATACAAAACGACGGACAAGCCCTGGGATTTAACCAGGAGGAACTGTTTACCCGCTTTGTAAGAGACACCAGACGTAGTGGTAATTTCGGACTTGGACTGTCACTGGTAAAGAAAGTATGTGAAACTTATAATTTTATTATTGAGTATTCATTTGATAATCAGCAGCATATCTTTAGAGTGATCTTTAATTCCTGATCTCTTCAGAATCTCTTCAGATTCTGGTTATACATTTGATATATCAAGTTATCAGGCAAGAGATAACAACATAGCTAAATGATAAAAAAGACCATCGGGAGTGATAACCGGGTGGTTTTTTTTATTTTGCGTACATTATGATCTATTCCTTTGCATTCAGGATCCACATTTTCATCAGTACCATAACTCTTCTGGCGGGGATTGGCACCATTGTTATGTCGATTCATGGACTGGTTAGGAAGAGGGATTACACCAGGAGTGATCTTGTAGCGTCCCTGATCTTTAATGTGGCACTCTATTTCCAGCTCTTCCTGGGCTTCCTGATTTATTATCTGCTTCGAACCGCACTGGAAGGGCCCATGTGGGAGGTGCCCGATACCCAGAATGATGCTTCATTAAGATTCTGGGCCATCGAACACATTGCCCTGATGATCTTTGCTCTTTTCCTGACCCAGTTGGGAAGGGTTTTTATTAAAAGATCAAAAGTGCCTTTCCGGAAATTCAGGGCCTCTCTTTTCTATTTTGGGACTTCTCTGCTTTTGATTCTGTTCTCGGTGGGAATGGCCTTGCTTTCCAGGTAGCTGAGGCTGAATCTTGTCTTAGCCTATGTTGGCCTTCACGTGTTCGATCATCCAATCCACAATTTTTTCATAATCGTAGTCGGGTAAGCCATTTTCCCATTGCTCCAGTGAATAGATCCCTGTGAAGCCTCCTTCCTCCATGATCCTTACACAACGGTCGAAATCAAAATCGGTGTGCTCGTAGTTTTCATCATAGCCATGGGTTTTGGCAGACACCAACTGGGTGTAAGGAGCGATCATTTCCAGCGCTTTATACTTGTCGGTGGACTCGGGATAGTTACCGAAGTCGGCCAGCAGGCCAAAATGATCCTTCCCAATTTCCTGAGCTACCTTTACATGATTTTCAGGTATTGACATCAGGTCGAAGTGGTTTTCGCATAGCAGGGTAATGCCTTTGGAATTTGCATATTTCACCAGTTCCTTCGTGGATTTGATTCCCACTTCCAGCGAATGTTGCATAAAGCTGCCCCGAACCATTTTGCTTCCCAGTGCTACGCCCACATCGATCCATTCCTTGATGTCCTGGACGGCCAGGGTAGCGTTGCTGCTCTCAGGGTTGGACATGTCACTGCCGGGTGTGTCTGCCTGGATATTGATCAGGGTACAGTGGTTAAGGTCCAGGGCCGCTTTCAGGTCCTTCAGGTAGGAAGGGGACCTGGACTCGAAGTGTTCCGACCAGAATTCACATTGGTAGATACCAAAGCGGTCCTGGTAAAACTCAGGGATCTTTTCCAGGGTGAGTAAATCGCCACTGGCATCGGGGTTGGTACTGAGGAAGCGCTTTCTGAAGGTGACTGTGGTCAGGCCGATCCTGTCCATGTGATTACCTTCCGTGCAGGTGGTAAAAATAGAAGGCGCTGCAAGCATGGTGCCCGCAGCTACTCCCGTACTTTGAATAAAATGACGTCTTTTCATCTTGGGTAGATTTATCGAAGTGATGCTTTGCTTAGGAGATGTTCGGGTATCTCCACATCAAATTTAATCTCATCTACGATAAATTCCGTGCCTGCGCCCTTTTTTAGCATGTCTTTGAAGGTAATTTTTTCCGGGTACCAGCGTGATCCGTGCTTGGTTATATTACTTAACTCTGTTTTTTTCAGCAACTTTCCACTCTTTGCATAAAGTTCTTCTTTAAGAGGAATAAAACGCGACTGATCCACCCAAAGTTTACGCATCTGGTAGGCCACATCTTCCTCAGTGGCCCTCATTTCTACGATCCAGCACTCGGTTTCCCCGATGGTTTCCGAGCCGATCACCCCGGCATTGTACACATCGCTAAGTTTACGATCGTCCATCATATCTTCGTATGAGAGGTCCGATCCCATGACCGACTGCCGTAACATATGTCCGGAGATCTGTATGGTCCGGTCGGTAGAGGGGGAGAAGATCCAGAGCTTGTCCTCCAACTTTAACATCTTGGTTCCCTTCTCACGGGCAGGAGCCAGGTATTCGGTAAAGGATTCTGTGCCTTCCGTCCAACTTTCCGACTCTACCGTCCTGGAGCTTCGCGGGCCATGAATAATCATCTTTGATTTCACGTACCTGGTATCGGACGACATATTTGCATCTATCTTATCCAGGATTTCCTTCCCTGATGGTTGTGCACATAATGCGCCAGTAATTAGCATCATTAGAGCAGTTATCTGTATTTTATATTTAATTTGTGTCATGCCTGTAATTCTTTAAAGAGTTGTGCGGTTTTGCGCTTAAAAATTCCGATTCCTGCCAGGGCGGTTCCCAGGGCAGTGGCCAACACACCGGGTATGAATCCGATGTAATAGGCTTCTGGTGTGATGCGGGCCCTCATGACACTTTGCATCATCATGCTGGAATTTCCCGTCATGCTACCGATGTCTATCCCCTTTGTTAAGAGTGATGCAAAGAACAGGCCAATAGCTGTTCCCAGCACCGATCCTGCCAGGCCAATAAAGACCGACTCAGTGATCAGGCTGCGATAGATATGTCTTTTTTCTTCTCCGATTGCTATTCGTAGCCCCATCTCCCCATAGCGGCGCAGTCCTCCAAGCAATCCGGAATTCCAGAGTACAATGGCCATGGCCACCATGAAGATCCCGATAATTATACTTCTGAAATACTCTACCATGTCCAGGTACATGGTCATGGTTCCCTGCTCCCGGAGAGTAAGCATGACCGGGGAGAACTCATCCGACGTATCGTTGTATTTGTCATTAAAGGCCGTAGAAATGGATCCTGCCTTGAGGTCATCATACTCCCCCTCGGGCAAATAGCCCAGGATTTCACCGGTGGCATCCTGCATATCCAGGGCCATCCGAATACTGTTGATATCGGCCACTAATCCACCTCTATCCAATGCAGTGGCTCCGAATTTTATGGTACCGCAAACATTAAAGTTGGTGATGGACATGGCGCCGTACATGGTGGTGCTGATCAGGGTGACCTGGTCGCCT
>Ga0255382_10135_pt1 | contig 10991 bp, 7 predicted proteins | sample ANMaggSeSYBR01H9_FD_182101 | JGI IMG/M metagenome (GOLD analysis project Ga0255382, IMG submission 182101) | Sediment cell enrichment communities from methane seep in Santa Monica Basin, California, United Staets - ANME aggregate JGI... | ecosystem: Environmental > Aquatic > Marine > Cold seeps >... | reverse complement strand
TTCCCGACAATCAAGGAACAGTACATCGACACAGGCAAAGTCCGATGGGTGTGCCGACACGCCGTCAGTTCAAACACAGGCCAAGCCGCTGCAAGGGCAGCCGAGTGTGCGTCTGATCAAGGCGCGTTCTTCGATTACCGAGATCTGCTCTTAGCCAACCCCAACAACCTGAACGAAGAGAGCTTCAAAGATCACGCCACAACGCTGGGGCTCGATCGTTCGCTGTTCGATGCCTGTCTTGCTAGTGGTGAGAAGCAAAGCCGCGTGGAGGAAGACCTCGCATCAGCACACGCCCTGGGTGTGCCTGCCACGCCGACGTACTTTGTCGATGCCGAAATGGTCCGTGGCTTCAAGACTGCGGAGGCAATGGGAGCGATCATCGACCAACACCTCGCCGGGCAATAGAGCACGCCAATATCCATCTCGCGTTCGAGAAAAGAGAGAATGATTGTTCTGTCGCGGCACCGGGTCTGATGCCGATCCTAGGTATGCGAGGTCCGGCGGTAGACGTGCGCCGTTGTGCCTACGCGGGTTTTCCTCGCGGAAGAGATCGGAAGACAATGGTTCAGCGACGTCCGATAAACCGACTTGTTGGCAGTATTCTCATTGTGTTGCTCTGGGTTGGCTTCGGTTCGTGTTCCAGCACCTCGCTCTACAACCTCGCTGCGCCGGCGGGTGATTTCAACCCCGCTCTTAGCGGTGCCCCATCACCGCGAACAATCCAGGTCGGCTTCGTCAACAACACGCCGTTCAGAGCAATCTTCACCTACGGCAGCTACGATCAACTGGATGAGGATACCATCCCAATCTTCGGCCAGCTTCGCCTGGAAGCGCACACCTCCAGCAACCAGACCGCTCAGGCTTGCCAATCCTCCTACTCGACGGGTGGAAGCGAACTCGTACGCCTCATCGACACAAATCGAAACAACGCAGCCGTAAACATCACGGATGAACGCGCATTGGTGGATGGGGTCTACTTTTCCGGTGCCCCACTCGGCGACCCCCTTGCCGCTGAACCGACGGAAGGAACAGCCCAGGGAATGGTGGTTCTCAATGGCGTGGATTTCTCCTGCCGGCGCACAGACATCGACGACACGACCGGTTCAGGCCTGCTGATGTTCACCTTCGAGCAAGACGCCACCGCGCCAGGCGGATTCCGCATTGACTACCTATTCATTGCTCCGTGACCTCAGTTTGCTCTGTGACCTCAGTTCCCTCCATCCTTCCGAGCACTCCGTTGTTTCAACGCACCGGTCAAAATCGTGTGCTTTGGCGGGTTTACGCTAAAACATTTCGGCAGACAAACCCGGGCGCTCCCGGCTATACTGCCGGCATTACATGGTGAGAAATGGCCTAGCCATGGGCGAATCATAAGAGAAGTCGTCATTCAACACGGACGCCCATCGTGTTCCGACTTTCGATCAGCATCTCACCAATTGTCCCGGTCATCGACTTCATCCGATTGGAGAGTCTTCGATGTTACAACTTTTTCTGCGTGTGTTTCTGGTACTCGCCTTCCTTGCGGTGGGAATGAGCTACGCCTGGCGAGGCACGCTCCTGGCGGAGTACAGGATCGTCCTCATCCTCGGCGCAGTGGTGTTGGCGGTGCTAGCGATCACAATCGATCTGGTCGTCTCTCGCAAATCGTTACAGGCAATCGGCGGCGTCTGCTTTGGTCTAACGGTCGGCTTGCTCATCACCTACGCCCTGACGCTTGTGCTCAATCTGCTCGTGTCAGCCTTCCTGCCCGAGACTCTCACAAAGGAACCCATCTACCAAGTAACCTCCATGACGCTGAAAAACCCGGATGGAACCATCAAACTCGATGACAACGGCCTGCCAATGATCGAGGAATCGAGGAACCAAGTCGGCGAGCGCGACCATCCCGCCGTGGCCATCACCAAGGTTCTGCTGGGCATCGTCTGCTGCTACTTCTGTGTCAGCTTCGTTCTCCAAACGAAAGACGACGTGCGTTTCGTCATTCCCTATGTAGAGTTTGCCAAGCAAGTCAAGGGGCAACGACCACTGATACTCGACACGTCCGTCATCATCGACGGACGTATTTCTGAAATCTGCGAAACCGGCATTGTGGATGCCCCCATTATTGTGCCTCGGTTCATCCTGCTAGAACTACAAGCCGTGGCCGACTCCAACGACAAGCTCAAACGTGCGCGCGGCCGACGCGGTCTTGACATCCTCAAGCAACTACAAAACAGCGAGCGAATCGATATCCAGGTCCAGGAGACGAAGTTACTCAAGGTAGATGCATCGGAACCCGTAGATCTCAAGCTCCTCGCGCTCGCCCAGCAAATGAACGGGCGTGTTGCGACGAACGACTACAATCTCAACAAGGTCGCTCAGTTGCGAGGGGTTGAAATCATCAACATCAACGATCTTGCCAACGCCGTGAAACCCGTCTGCTTGCCCGGCGAAGCGATGAGAGTCAAGATCATCAAGCATGGTGAGGAACAGGGACAGGGTATTGGCTATCTTGATGACGGCACGATGGTTGTTGTCGAACAGGGGCGTGGCAATATCGGCAACACCGTTGCGATTGCGGTTACAAGTGTCCTGCAAACCTCCGCCGGACGAATGATCTTTGGCCGGATCAACAACAACGAGTCGTAGGAACGACAACAGGCCGTAAGAATGAACAGCGGGCCGTAGGGACGGCGACGTGGCCCAGCGCAGAACTGTAGATGGTATCAGCACACCTCAATAGATCAGCGAAGACAATCACCCATCATGCCTGACTACTCCTCACATCAGAAGAAGATCATCAATCGCTACTACGACAACCGTAGCAACATCATGCTTGAGAAATTGTCCGACCTCGTCACCGAGCTCTATCTGGCCGACAGCGACAAGAAACGGGATCGCCTGTGGGAGCGCGTTTCGGCGGCGATGACCAACCTGAAAGTCCCAGCCAAGACGGCATCTCACATCCTGACCAACCGCAGCCCCGAAATCCTGGCAACACACGTCAAGGACTGGTTGCAAAAGCCGCCGTCGGAGCCAAACCGACAATAATGCTCTGCCGCAGGAGCCGTAGGGTCCGCTGTGCGGACCAACGCGCTTGTCGACGTTTCCTTCGGTGTGTGGTCCGCACAGCGGATCCTACTCCGGCATTTCTCCAGGATCGAACGCCAACCGTTCCCTCACGGTCACGGCTCTGATCACACGTCGCATGCGTGGACACCTTCCCCGCGATCCTCTATACATGGGCGGATGTATCACGAAGATCTACTAGACGGGCTGACCGAGCCGCAACGCCAGGCCGTGACCCACACCGAAGGTCCGCTGCTCGTTCTAGCCGGTGCCGGCTCCGGCAAGACGCGTGTCATCACGCGACGTGCCGCTCATATCGCCCGAACCGTGGCCCGCCCGGACCAGGTCCTTGCTATCACGTTCACGAACAAGGCCGCAGGTGAAATGCGGGAGCGGATTGCCGATCTCGGCGTCGGCGGGCGAATGTGGGTCTGCACGTTCCATTCTCTCTGTGCCCGACTCCTCCGCGAATATGGCCACGCCCTTGATATCCGGCCCGGCTTCTCCATCTTTGATGAGAGCGACCGACGCTCGTTGATAAAGGACGCCATCGCCGCCTGCGACCTTCGAGCGGAGAACTGGAAGCCCCGTACCGCCCTGGCTGTCATCAGTGACGCCAAGAACAAGATGCTCACGCCGGAAAGTTTTGCCGAACAGGCCTACGATTTCAACGACAAGACGTTTGCCCGAGTCTATGAAGAGTACCAGAGAGCCCTCCGCGAGCAGAACGCCTGCGACTTCGACGACCTGCTAATGTATGTGGCAACGCTCCTCGACAAGAACGACGCGATTCGCGATGAGCTGTCCGACAGATTTCGGTATCTCCTCATCGACGAGTACCAGGACACGAACCGAGCCCAGTACTTGATCGCCACTCGACTCAGCGAATCGCACCGGAACATCTGCGCAACAGGCGACCCGGACCAATCCATCTACGCCTGGCGCGGTGCGGATATCCGCAACATCCTCGACTTTGAGGCCGACTACACCGATGCGACGGTCGTTCGCCTGGAACAAAACTTCCGCAGCACCGGCGCGATCCTCTCGGCCGCCTCCTCCCTCATCAGCAAAAACGAGCAACGCAAACACAAAGACCTCTGGACGGATGGCGAACAAGGCACGCCGGTTGCCGTCTGGGATTGTGAGGACGAACGCGAAGAAGCAGAGGCCATCGCAAACGACATCCGCTCGCATCTCGATGGCGGAGGCCAGGGCAGTGACATCGCAATCTTCTACCGTGTCAACGCGCTCAGTCGCGTCCTGGAAGACGCCCTCAGAGCAGCCAATGTCCCATACCAAATCGCCCGAGGCGTTGAGTTCTACAGCCGTAAGGAGATCAAGAATGTCCTCGCCTGGCTAAGAACCCTGGTCAATCCTGCCGATGAGATCGCGGTCCATCGTGCGCTGGGGGCCCCAACGCGAGGCATCGGCAAGACGACCACCAGCCGACTCGTCTCCTTCGCGCGAGGAGCCGGCATCACCATGGGCGAGGCAATCGCCGTGGCGGGGGAGATTCCCACACTCAAAACCGCACGAACCCGAAAGAAGCTCGCGGAGTTTGCCAATATCGTCGCCGAACTCCGTGCCATGCCACCGAGACCGGTTCGCGATGTCGTCCAAGCCATGCTCAAGAAGTCCGGCATGGAAGAATCCCTCAGCGAAGGCGACGATACCGACAACGAACGCCTCACCAACGTGTACGAACTCATCAACGCCGCCCAACAGTACGACCTGGACAATCCCGAGGGTTCTCTTGCCGAGTGGCTCCACCAGATCAGCCTTGTCAGTGATGCCGACAGCGTGCAACTCTCCGGCGGCCCCGTTACGCTCATGACCCTTCACACGGCGAAGGGGCTTGAGTTCCCAATCGTGTACGTTGTAGGGCTGGAAGAATCGCTCCTCCCTCATGCTCGGGCGATCATGGGCGGTGACGATGAACTCGAAGAAGAGCGGCGGCTATGTTTCGTCGGCATGACCCGAGCGATGCGGAAGCTCACGCTGTCTTCGGCTCAATACCGCATGGTCCGCGGCATCACCGAGCGAACCCTGTCATCACGGTTTCTCCGAGAATTGCCTCAGGACGAAATTGAACGCTTCGACTTTGAAACAGAGGATGAAGGATACAGCACCAGCCATCTCGGGCGTCACAACCGTAACAGTGGCCAAATGGACGGAGTCGAAGATGGGTTTTCCGGTGAGGACTACTATCCCGGTTGCCGTGTTCGGCACGACGAATATGGCGAAGGCGAGGTCATCGGCCTGGACCAGCGTGCCCAGACAACCTACGTCCGTATCCATTTCAAGCACTACGGCGAACGAAAGTTTGCATTAGAGCACGTCTCGTTGTATATCCTGGAGCCGTAGGAAGTAGCCGTAGGGTCCGCTGTGCGGACCAGCGCGTTTATCGACATTTTCTTCGGTGTGTGGTCCGCGCAGCGAACCCTACTCCGGCTATGTCATCGACGGCGATCAGAGCCGCGACCGTAAGGGAGCGGTTGGCGCACAGCAAAAAGGGCCGTTCCACTCGTAAGGAAACTCGACCCTGAGTCACAGCCCCGTAGGGGCGCAAGATTCCAGCCCACGACGTAAGTCGTGGGACAGAGGGCGCAGCGTAAGAAAAAGCCCCGTAGGGGCGAAAGAACAATCCATCGCAGCAAGGAGGCCGACCTATCATGAAAAAAGCTGCCGTCATCATGGCCGGAGGTGCGGGGACTCGGCTCTGGCCGCTCAGCCGTCGAAGCCGACCCAAACAATTGCTGCACATCGTGGAAGGCCGAAGCCTGATCTACAAAACCTACGAACGCCTCAACGCCTCCTTTTCCCCGGACGAGATATACGTCATCGCGCTCGCGGAACACCTTCCTGCCATCGCCGAAGAACTCCCTGCGCTGCCGCCGACAAACCTCATCGGTGAACCGACCGGCCGAGACACGGCAAATGCCGTCGCGCTCTCGGCGGCGATTCTGCACGAGCGAGACCCAGACACCATAATGGGGATTTTTACAGCCGATCACCTGATCAGACCGACCGATCAGTTCGTTGAGATTATCCGAACAGGCTTCGCCGCTGCCGAGAAGAACGCCGACGCTCTCGTCACATTCGGCATCAAGCCGACCGAGCCGCACACCGGCCTGGGTTATGTTCAACGAGGAGAACCCCTCTCGCCGGGCGTCTGGCATGTTGTATCATTTAAGGAAAAGCCCGACCTGGAAACGGCCCGGCAGTATGTCTCGTCAGGCGACTACTACTGGAACAGCGGGATGTTCGTCTGGAGAACAGAGACGATCCTGAACCGGCTACACAAACACATGCCCGAAACCCACGGTGCTGTCACGAAACTCGCCCAGGGGTGGAGTACGGAAGCAGGCCAAAAGCTCGCCCGCGACCTCTATCCTCTTCTGCCAAAAATCAGCATCGACTTCGCGGTAATGGAAAAAGCACCCGAGGTCCTGGTCGTGGAGATGGCCCTGGATTGGCTCGACGTCGGCAATTGGACAGCCCTGCCATCCGTCCACGGCACCGATGCAGCAGGAAACACAAACGCGGCCAAACGGGTAACCACGCTTTCGAGCAAAAACAACATCTTCGTGACCGAGGGCGACCACCTGATCACGGCAATCGGCGTCGACGACCTCGTCGTCGTACACAGCCCCAATGCCACCCTGATATGCCACCGGAACGAAGTCCAGCGTATCAAGGATCTCGTGGAACAACTCGGCCAGGAATACGACGGCTTCTACAGCTAGAACATTATAGGGTTGAGCATATATGCCATCGGCGGCAATCAGAGCCGCGCCCGTAAGGAAGCGATTAGCGTTTGACCCTGGGTCAAAGCCCCGTAGGGGCGAAAGATTCCAGCCCACAGCGTAAGCTGTGGGAAAAGAAGACACGACCAAGAATAAGCCCCGGAGGGGCGAAAGAATGATGCGTCGCCAAGCGTTCCATCGGGCAAAACCCGACCTACCTGACTCCCCCTGCACGACCACACGTGCCTCTCAGGCGAAAACCGTATGACCAAGATTCTCGGCATTGACTACGGCATCAAACGAATCGGCACGGCCATCGCCGATACCCAACTCCGAATCGCCTCTCCGCTCCGCACGATCACCGGGCGAAACGATGTCACCAGAGACGCCAGAAACATCGCCGACATCGGCGAGCAGGAGGGCGCGGCAGAATTCGTCGTCGGCCTACCGCTGAACATGGCCGACGGCTCCGACAGCGACCAGACCCGACTGACAAGGAGATTCGCCGCCGAACTGGAACGGTTATCAACCAAGCCGGTCCAGCTTTACGACGAAAGGCTCAGCTCATACGCCGCCGAGGAAGTACTGGACATCGCGGGGATGACACGCCGTCGCCGAAAAGGGCTCACCGACCAAATCGCCGCCCAGAAGATCCTGCAAAGCTATCTCGACAGCCCCCAGAATACGAGAGACTCAACAGCCGCCTCTCCCCATCCAGACGATGAATAACATCGTGTAACCGATCAGGAGCCCAGGGGCAGAATCCGATGGGCGTGGCCGATGGTGAATACACGGTTGCCGTGGACCCTTTTCGATGTACACTATCCGCACAATCGACGCGCCAGACGTGGATAGTTTTTCCCACAGCCATGCGCGTGGTAACAGCCAATCGAAGGTGGCCCGTCCTGCAAAAGGCGAGCACCAAACCGACGCGGAGTACGCCATGATGAACGGACTTATCAACGGCCTTACCGTTCTTCGGACAACGGCCACAGCCTTACCTCACCGCTGCCTCTCACGGCAACTCGCGGTAGTCACACTTCTGGCGTTGGTCTGCCTTGTTGGAACACTCGGCTGTATCGAACGGACCATCACCATCAACACCGAGCCGGATGACGCCACGGTATTCCTGAACGACGAGGAAGTCGGCCGCTCCCCCGTAAAAGTCGCGTTCCTGTGGTATGGCGACTACGACATCATTATCCGCCGAGCAGGCCACAAGACCGTGCACACTCACGAGAACGTTAGGACGCCCTGGTATGAGATGCCCGGCCTCGATCTCATCACCGAATGCCTGATCCCGTTCACGGTGCATGACGACCGCGTGTTCAACTATGCCCTCGAAAAGAGAGAAACGCCAAGCAATGAGATGCTCATTGATAGGGCAGAAGAACTCAAACGTCACGCACTCGGCGACCTTGAGTAGCCATATCTCCGCCCGTCAAGATGACAGCCAGTTCGACCGGTAACACGGATTGTCCTGTCCTCTACTTTCCAAAAACGCCACTATTCCATACCCTATTCCTCTCTCGTGCTGCGGCCTAACCAGGTGAGGTAGTCATCCGATAATCCACGGTTGAGAAAAGATAAAAAAACAATGGCCGGTTCGTGTCCTGGTTCGTCTTCAGAAGGAAGGACACGCGGGACAGTCGATCGGTTGCCAGTGCCGTTTCGAGATGTGTCGCGGGGTTCTGACATTTCTCCTCTCCCTCTTTTGTGGTTCTTGCTCACATGAGCAGCCCGGCAAACTCGTTATCAAGCGAGTCTGCCGGGTGTGTGCGCATGGTAGGCGTTCGGCTCTGGAGGAGGTTAGCAAATTGGTAATCCCCGTCGGCCGCGGGGGGGCCGACGCTACTGTGGAAAACATGTAGCCGTCAGGCGGTGTTGATCGTCTTCTTGGTGTAGAGGCGGCCACCGCCAATGCTTGGCCGACACAGACTCAATTCCGGTTTGATCGAGGGTGTTGTGGATGGCGTTGTCGAGGGCTTGGTATCGGCGGTACGCCATACGGAGTAGTACGCATGGAGAACCTTGTGTTGGTTCCTGACAAATCTGACCTGATCGGGTTGGCCGGGATGCTTGAGGATGACTGGATGACTGGATGCACGCGGGTTTGGGGAGGCACGCTGTGCAACGTCGTATGCCGGTAGCGGCTATTCCGTCCTCGTATGCGTTCCCGGCCAGCCCGCTCCCGCGAGAGTATTTTGGGGTTGAGCTCGCTCGATCCATTCACGCATTGTTGTAGTGTCGGCCTCCCGTGGCCGACGGGAATGGTCGGTTTATTGCCTTCTACAGGGTCGAACGCTGACCGCTTCCTTACGGGCGCGGCTCTGATCGGTTCACGCATTGTTGTAGTGTCGACTCCCTGTGGCCGATGGGGATTACCGTAATCTTGTGGGATAGGGCGGATAGGAATCCCGTAGAAGTAGCAGTAGGGTCGAAGGAATCTGGGGCACCAGGTATCGGGCAGTGAACATGCTCACCCTTCGGGATGAGCATGGCACCCGGCAATCAGCCAGAATGCGTGGGCAGGCTAAAATGGCCAAAGTCCAGTGGTCCGCACAGCGGACCCTACTCTGGCTCGGCGTCGTGCAGATTTATCTTGAAAGAGACGGAGATCTTCGTATCGCCTTTGCTGGCTATTGTTTTGATTCCAATCTCAGTTATCTCGTCTGTTGGAAAGTCTGTTTTCTCCAAGTCTTGGAGGAATTGCTCCAACGACCGGCCCTTTTTGAGCGTTCTTTTGATCGAGGCGTGGTTTGTGCGAGCCCAGACCTGCCACTGGGTGTCATCCATTAGGCCGGTGGTGCCAATGTCTATGAGTTTGGCGACTTCCTGGACGAGCTCATTCCTGGTCGTTGGCTTGGCGCGGGCAGCGGGTTCGCCAAAGTGAACCCTGAGCGTGACGGTCTTGCCCTCTCGCCTTACTTGGATCGTCGTCCGATCCTTCTTGTTGAAACCGCGTAGTGCCGCGACAAGATCTCCCGGCTTGTTGATTGCCTTTTCGCCGAGTTTGACGATCAGGTCACCTTTCTTGAGGCCTGCTCGCCGGGCCGGTGTTCCTTCGATCACTTCCGCGACAAGGAACCCTTTTTCTTTGTTGGTCGCGTTACGTTTCACGCCGAGCAATACCCTGTTCGACGCCTTGCGTTGGCGATAGGCTGCTGCCCGTTCGGCGAGGAGATCCTGGTCGTGCGTTCTGAGAAGCGACATACGGGAGCCGTCTTTGTGAAAAGTGGGGGGCTTGCGATTTGAGTCGATTTCGTCGACACAGTCTGCCGCAAGTCTTGCTATGCGAATCGCCCCCTTTGCGTTGAGGAAGTGTGTGTCGTCTTCGGGCTGAGTGTATTGCTCGTGAATGCCGGTGTGGAAGAACATTACTGGGATGTCGTGTCGGTAGAACCATGTGTGATCTGAGGCACTTGCACCGCCGCCACCCTCGACGATCTCAATACCATAGGGTTCTGCCAGTTGTTCGACCATATCCCTGAAATCGCCGGTCCTGACGCCGCCGATCTGAAGCCGGTTTTCGTACAGTCGCCCGACCATGTCGAAGTTCAACATTGCGATGCACTTGTCAAGGTCCACGGTGGGATGATCGGTGTAATATCGCGAACCGTGAAGCCCTAGTTCTTCGGCCGTGAAGGCCAGCAGCAGGATCGAGCGATTCGGGCTGTGGCCTTGGGTGAACGCCTTCGCGAGCGATAGCATCATTGCGGTTCCCGATGCGTTATCGTCGGCACCGTTGTAGATGTCTTTGTCCGGATCGAAGCCGGCCATCCCCTCGTTGCGGATACCGTGATGGTCGTAGTGGCCTCCGAGAACGATATACTCATCGGCTTGCGGGCCGGAGCCGGGGATGAGGCCGACGATGTTCTTGACGGGTGAATTGTGGATAGTCACATTAGCACACCCCTTGATGCTTATACCTTTGAGGGGGCTTGATGCCGGGTGTTCCGTGTCTTCGATCTGATCCTCCAGTGTCTCGATATCCGGCATGTCCGCCGCCTTGAGTAGCTTGTTTGCGACAGAGCGGTGAATGTGGAATATCGGGAAGTCGCAGGATTCCATCGCCATGCTGAAGATCGCGGATCGTTTCTTGTCAAAGTCCCAGAGTTCGTCGCCGCCCTCGCCATTTTCGTCACCCTCGTCACCTTCGCTTTCCGGGTTCACCACGATCATGGCGACGGCATCTCG
>Ga0255382_10132_pt1 | contig 11015 bp, 8 predicted proteins | sample ANMaggSeSYBR01H9_FD_182101 | JGI IMG/M metagenome (GOLD analysis project Ga0255382, IMG submission 182101) | Sediment cell enrichment communities from methane seep in Santa Monica Basin, California, United Staets - ANME aggregate JGI... | ecosystem: Environmental > Aquatic > Marine > Cold seeps >... | reverse complement strand
GATATGGGAGAAGTACACACAGTCAGGTTGCCTGTAGTAGGAGAGCCAGGGTATCTCCCGTTCTTCGGCAACATATTTAGTCAAGAATTCCTGCTCTTCAGGTGTTTCACCAAGGGGCGATTCGGGGTCATCATGGCATTCTAAGCACTTATCCAATTTGGGAATGCCGGCAAAGGTGCCTTCTATGCCGTCTACTATTTCCGGATTAAGGTGGAGGGCATGATTAAAATTCATGGGCTGGGGCTGTTTTGAGTATAAGACCATGGGATAAATGATCCACCCCACGATTAAGGACGGGATCAACCCGGCAAGAAAAAAGATCCATACACCAAATGAAAACGGGGGGAGAAAAGTGGAACCTTTTTCAAATGATATGAATCGGTTAAACAATGAGATAAGTCCAACTTTTGAGGTCTTTTGGGAGGAACTTGCTTGATTTTTCATCTGGATAAGCCCCTGCTTAGTGAGTTTGAGGTCGATGGGAACATGGCCCCAAAGTTAATGCAAATTTACCTGTTTCACCCCCATGTTTGTCAAGTGAAAAAGTAAATAACCTTAAAACCTTCTGACTCTTTTACGACGTCTTTTGGCTGCCTTGGCCTGTTTTTTCTTTTTCTGGACGCTCGGCTTGTCATAAAAGCGCCTTTCCTTGATTTCGGAAAAGAAACCTTCCTTGGTTAACTTCCTTTTAAGATCCTTGATGGCCTTTTCTATTTGATTATCGTGCACAATGACTTTCATAATGAAGTTACTCCGTAGTTTGTAATATCTCAATAAATCCGGGCATTCCGAATGCCTCCCCCTTTTGCAAAGGGGGATTGAAGGGGATTTTTTTGATATAGCCCTGATTTAATGAGAACTTACAGTGGTTTAATGAAAATAAAAAAGCATCTCTAAACCAATATGAGATGCTTTTTCTCACCCAAACAAATAATTCTTGTCTTAAGCGTGAATTAGTCCACTAACAGTTGAGAATTAAGTCTCACCTCTTGAAAAGTTTGAGGGTTTGAAAACACTCATGATATTGTAAGGGGTATACTTGCTCTATCAGGCCGAAAGACCATATTGAAAATAAAAAACTTTGATAACTCCCAGCCATGTCTGATCACCCCCTTTGCTGTGTAGACCTGTGCCCATATCTCTGACCATGGCCTTCCGTCAGTTTAAGGCACAGAGTTTTTGCTCTCCGAGCTTCGTATACTATGTATATTATACAATTTGTCAATCTTTTTTTACTTTTTTCAAATATTCGAGAATACACCTACGAAAAAGATCAAAGTCTCCTAATCTGTTTTGAAAACAGAATATGATGTTTTGCGAAACTATTATTATTGCCAGTTATTCAAAACTCCTCATTTCCGCAGCCATAATTTTGCAACAGCCTCGATATGATAGGTGTGAGGGAACATGTCTACGGGTTGTATTTCAATCAACGCATATTTCTGTATCATCTGGGCGATGTCCCTTGCCATTGTGGCAGGGTTACATGAGATATAGATGATCTTTTCAGGAGATAATGCCAGTATCTGGGCTAACACATGCTTATGCATCCCTGCCCGCGGTGGGTCAATGATTAGGACATCTGGTTTGTAGGTTATGGCGGAGAGTCTTTCTCGAATATCCCCAATAATAAAACGGCAGTTATCTATGCCATTGTCTTTGCAATTGTTCCGGGCATCCAGCACGGCACTTTCGCTGATTTCAATACCAGTAACCACCTTCACCCTGTTTGCCAGAAAGATGGGGATTGTGCCGGTTCCGCTGTACAGATCCAGCACTGTCTCGCTGCCCTTGAGCTCGGCATAGTCGGTTGCTTTCTCATAAAGTTGCCGGGCGGCCAGGGAATTGGTCTGGAAAAATGAGTTTGAAGATATTTGGAAGGTGTATGGACCGATCTTGTCCCTGATATATCCCTCGCCTTTAAGGATGACTTCCCGCTCCCCAACGGCAATGGAGGCCTGCCTCCCGGTGATGTTATTTACGACTGTTCTGATGTTGGCGATTCGCTGCGACAGCTTATCAGCCAAGGGGCGGACTACTTCCTGCAATTCCTCTGATGTAACCAGATTTACCATCCATTCATCAAATGCCTTGGAATATCGAATGGTCAGAAAGCGCCAGAATCCCTCATGACTTTTCAGGCCATAAACGGGTATTCCGCTTTTTTTTACATATTTTTTGACCTCTCTCAGGATCATGTTACCGGTTTCCTGCTGAAGTAGACAGGCCTCCACATCAATAACCTTTTGATATGTCCCGGGAACATGAAGTCCTAATGCAAAATTCCCCTCAACTTCGCGTTTATCCATTTCATGGGGGAGGAACCACCGGCGGTCAGAAAAGGAAAATTCCATCTTATTGCGATAAGCGAATACCTCTTCAGAAGGCAGCACATCGCGGACCTTCACATCTTTGAGCCCCCCAATGTGTTCAATGGCTTCTTCCACCTGCTCTTTTTTGTAAGAAAGCTGGGCTGTATATTGTATATGCTGCCACTGGCAGCCCCCGCAATAGCCGCTGTAAGGGCACGGGGTCTGTACTCGCTCAGGTGAGGGTGTAATCAATTCTACCAGGCTTGCTTCGGCATAGGCCTTCTTCTTTTTGTAAACCCTGGCCTGCACCCTGTCACCAGGGGCTACGCCCCTGAGAAAAACCACGAATCCATCAACCCGGCCTATTCCCCGGCCCCCATACGCCACCTTCTCGATGTCCAGTTCAATTGTCTGCCCTTTTTTTGGTTTCATCATTTTGGTTTTATTAACACGGAGCCGGATTTTTTGCCACCCTCATGTTAAGGCGTCTACGATGAGCGCAAAAAAAGACTGTAAGTGTTATGCTGAACTTTCTTAAGGGAGTGGACGAGATGGGCTGAATGTAAGAAATAGTCGTAGGGTGGGTTGAGTCCCGCTGAAAGCAGGACTAATTTTCTGCAGTTTAAATACTATGGGAAGCAAGTTAAATTATGTTAAAACAGCGAAAGTCACCATTCTTTTAACTATTATAAAAACTATTTCTCATAGAATTTTGCTGTCACCGGATGACCGTCTATTCGCTGGTCAAACGCTATCTGATTGTAATCATCTGAATAATCAGCGGTTTTACTTTGTATGATATGGCTTGAATAGTTGTAGGCACCCGCAGACTCTTTATGCATGCCTTTTTTCATGTAGACAAAACCCAGGTTGTTGAATACGTCAGCGTGAGAGGGTTTTATGTCTTTAATTAGCGCTATGGCCTTGTCTAAATAATGCAGGGCGTTGTCATAGTCCCCCTGCTTGCAAAAGACGATTGCCACATTGTTGTACGCATCATCATACTGGCTTATCCTCCACAAAAAGAAAGGCCTTTCAGGATTTGTAACATCCAATGCAAAGTAACTCGTTCCTCCTTTTCGTTCTCCGCAAACAAGAATGGCCTGGTCTTTGTCATCATCGTCAACATCATCGTCTCCGTCCGAGTCAACATTAACTTCTATGATTCCATTTCCGTTTACATCCTTTATGTAAACTTTTGGGCTCGAATCCACATAATATTGATGGCTTTCCCCTTCTACCATGTCCTTTAGGCGATGGAGCTGGTCAGGTGGGATGAACGCCCACATCTCTCTGCCATCGTCACTTGCCGGGGTGCTAAGGGTTGAATCTTTAACAGCGTGAAGCATCCCGTCATTTGCCCCGAAATAGACCACCCTCAAGGAATCCTCGTAGTCAATAACCAGCGGTTCACTGTGAAGGACGTCTCCGGTGATTACATCTCTGTTTTGGCCATTTACATCCGCACCGCGAACGAAATCGATGAGTTGTGCAGTCGTGTGGTTAGCTGGATTTCCAAGAATCTCCTCAGTCAGACGGTCATTGGTCGGTTTAAATTCATTAGTTAAATCAGTCAGATCCCTGAATGAGCCTAGGTATGTGTATATGTTCCTATTCGAATTGTGGATATAGTTGCTTTTTGTGGGATCAGCCCAATCTATTGTCGCCCAGAAAGGCACAGCATCCTCTCTGATGGCCCCATTGGGGTCTAAGGACAAACGATTATATGGACTTTCCGGATCTGAGTGTTCAGGTTCATCCGGGTCATACAAGGCATCTACAATCTGGTTGTCTTCGTTAATCCCAAACTTTATGACATTTCCTGCCCAGAAATTCTCTTCACCCGGATAAAAAAAGGCCAGATAGACTCTATTGCTGCTGGTGGTCCTTGAAACAGGGACAACCGGGGCGGTAAAAGTATAGGGTCCGTCATCAGTCTCGATTATACAGGTATCGTCAGCAAAGCCCACATGAAACATAAAAATGAAGCAGGCTATGAAAATAACACCGGTTACCCAGTTGTGTTTCAATCCTTTCATGTTCCTGCCTCTTATACAGATATAGTTAAATACTCGAATTTACGATACAAAATATCAAAATCCCATACGATAGAATCCAGCTTCTATCTTGCTTTCGGCCCTGGCTGGCCCATATCCTTTACATGTCATCTTGTATTTATGGGCCTTAAATGTTCCAACTTCAGTCCCTGATCCCCTGGGTGGTGCTGAATAGTCGATATATTCAACATATCCGTTAAAAGACTGTTTCGAACTTAATCGAACCACCACTAAGGGGTCATTCTCATCCGGGAAATTCAGCCCTTGTCTCAGCGCCATATTATCAGTGCCATATAGTTCAGGTGTCTTTGCAACATACCCTCTTGCCGCTTCGGCTGCATAAAGGGCCATTTTATAGGACTTTTCATTGCCGGAAATTTTCAGCTCCACGTTGGTGGTACTCATGGCAGCTATCCCGATTATAGTAAGAAGAGCCAGGATAAGGATGGCAACCACCATGACAGATCCACCCTCATTCTTTCCGCGCCTAACAAATGTGCTCATAATTTCCCCTGCTTTTCAGGTGCTTGGTATAATGGTTCGTAAGTTCTCAACAAACCCGGGCTGTATTAGAAAATCCCCCCTGGCCCAGACATGGCCTTGATACGTTGTGAGAGAGGCTGATCTAGCATAATTGCTTCGTCAGGTTACGACATATGGCCACCAAGTCGCGCCTCCCGATCCCGTCCCGGTCTCGGGACGGGGAGGGCAGGCCTCAATCCCCCTTTGCAAAAGGGGGAAGCAGTCGGAAGGCCCGTACTTATTGAGATGCTACAATATTTCGTATGGAAACGCGTTTTTGGATCCCATGATCTGCCCATGTCACAATGACATTGACGGTCTTGGTGCCATCGGCCGTATCATCCACAGCCACATTCCAGTACACCTTATATTTTCCATGAGTAGGCGGGGGGTTCGGGTTATCATCCGTAGCCTCAGAGGCATTCTCCAGGCCAGAAGCCCCGTCTCCATCTGTATCCTGCAAATCCACGTGATCATACGGCAGGACAATAAGTTTTTCTGTCTGGTCGCTCGCCCAGGAAGTAGCTTCTGTAATTCCAAAAGCCAGTGTATTCCCTTTTATAGCTGACACCTGCATGGAAGCAACGCCCAAAAGACCAATTGTCAGGACCGATATCGCAACGATCACCTCAAGAAGGGTGAATCCTTTTTCGTTGTATCCTTTTATTATTATAGCAGTGGAAAGATATGCCATGTTTAGAAGCCTCTCTGGTCAAAAGGCAAGATTACGGCAATTTACTTGAGCCGTTAGCAGTTTGCGACGAAAGTTATCACCCGACGCGACGAAAATTTGATCTCCCTGCTGGTTTGTGTAAACAGTTGTATTCTTGAATCCACGGTCTCTCCGGGCCGTCCTGGCTAACAGGGTAATCTGGACGGACCTTATCTCGGCAAGTGTTATGGTAGGATTTTCATCTTTATCCAAATAGACTAAATTTAGAGCATCAATATTTTCGGCGACGGGCTGGTTATATGTTGAAGGTTTTTTCCTCCCGAGCTTTTGTATACCACCTGAAGTGTAAAGGGAATATGTTATATCTTCGTTTACATCATTAGTATCTCCATCACCAAAATTGGCTTCATCGGCCTCATCTATATTAGAATCACCATCATTATCTAAACCATCAGTCTCCCCGCCTGTAATATCCGTCGTAATTCGAATAGAATTGGGGCTTGCTGTTCGAATTCCCGCCCCTGCGCTTCCTTTCGGGTCACACCCTGCCATCCGAATTTCTCTCTCCATGAAGTACATGGCCACCCTTAGGTTTTGCTGCACAGCAGCAACTTGCTCCTGGGCGATGTAGGATCTTTGCTGGGAGGAGTAGGCGGAATAGACGCCAGCCATGACGATACCTGCAATAGCCATGGCTATCAGAAGTTCAATTAAAGTGAAACCATCCTTGTTAATCGATGTAGCTATCATAGTTAGTGCACTAATCTTTTATGGCCAAGCTAATTAATACGAATATTACCGGCCGACGATACAACAATACTGGTTGTTCTATTATTCGTGTTTTTGAGAAAAACGGTTCCCATTCCCAGGCCGCTTATATTGTTTACTGGAAAACCTTTGGATTGAAAGGCGATAGATGGAAGCCCGTCATCGTTATTCATAAAAGTTAACCCGTCGCCTCCTCCTTGGGATAAGTCATAACTTGTGCGCCCATAATCCGTCCAACATTTGCGGGTAATGACTTCTTCTCCTGCATCATATTCTAAATCCTTATCTAAATCGACATAAACCACATAATCATAGGTTCGAGCGTCTATCGCCTGATTGAAGGTTATGGCACAATTCGTGTTCCTTTTAACGGCTGTCAGCTTAGCCAGCTGAAAATTGGAAACCATATCGCGAGCGGCCGCCTTCAGCCTGTAATTTGGCAACCAGACAGAAAACCCCGGGACTGCCACAGCAGCCAAAATGGCCAAAACAACAATTGTCATAAGGACCTCAATAAAGGTAAATCCTGACAAAAGTTTCTCCCGAACCCTGGATCTCTTATCAACGTTGTTACGCCCATCCTGACGCTTTCTATTTTCAGCCATGTCCTTTGATTATATCTTTTTTCCGATCCAAAACACCAAAATCCATCTTTTCGAGTCCTGGCAAAGCTATCTGGTAATACGTCAGTCAATTATGGAGGCCCCTGTTAATTCACTATAAAGGATTTTGGTCTTATCAATCAATGTTTTTTTAATCCTGTCCTCGCTTAACCCTAACGTTGCATAAATCTTTGGTCCAAAAGCGCTACGCTCGCTCTATATCAGGCCATCAAGAAACGTTGGTCCATTTTCAAGACCTCACCGTATGTTAAATACGCCTTCACCCTTGAAAATAGCCCAGCGTCCCTTGCTGACCTAATCTAAAGCGTTTTGAACTCAAATTTTATGCAACGTTAGGGTTAAGTTTTCCACACAAGAGGCCGATATAGGATTTATAGCTACACACCTTAACAAACCCTGAGACAGATTGGAAGTTATAGAACACATTGAAAGAGAGAATGGAGTTTAGCAATGAAAAAAAAGCCTTTTGAAAGATGTGCGAAAACAGCGCTCTTCCTATTATCCTTTATTCTGATTGCGCCACAGATGAGTATTGCTGATGACGCAGCATGCTACTATGAAAAAGGCACCGACTTTCTAAGGGATGGCAATTTGAGTGAGGCAATAGCCGCCCTAACAACAGCCGTAGCTTTAAGGCCTGGTTATGCAATAGCTTATAATAACAGGGGGCTTGCCTACTATAAACAGGATAAATATGTTAAAGCAGCAGGAGACTTCCGAAGGGCAATCCAGCTCAACCCAAATGATGAAATGGCGTACAACAATGTGGCAATCGTCTTTTGCAAGCAGGGGGACTATGACAACGCCCTGCATTATTTAGACAAGGCCATAGCGCTAATTAAAGACATAAAACCCTCTCACGCTGACGTATTCAACAACCTGGGTTTTGTCTACATGAAAAAAGGCATGCATAAAGAGTCTGCGGGTGCCTACAACTATTCAAGCCATATCATACAAAGTAAAACCGCTGATTATTCAGATGATTACAATCAGATAGCGTTTGACCAGCGAATAGACGGTCATCCGGTGACAGCAAAATTCTATGAGAAATAGTTTTTATAATAGTTAAAAGAATGGTGACTTTCGCTGTTTTAACATAATTTAACTTGCTTCCCATAGTATTTAAACTGCAGAAAATTAGTCCTGCTTTCAGCGGGACTCAACCCACCCTACGACTATTTCTTACATTCAGCCCATCTCGTCCACTCCCTTAAGAAAGTTCAGCATAACACTTACAGTCTTTTTTTGCGCTCATCGTAGACGCCTTAACATGAGGGTGGCAAAAAATCCGGCTCCGTGTTAATAAAACCAAAATGATGAAACCAAAAAAAGGGCAGACAATTGAACTGGACATCGAGAAGGTGGCGTATGGGGGCCGGGGAATAGGCCGGGTTGATGGATTCGTGGTTTTTCTCAGGGGCGTAGCCCCTGGTGACAGGGTGCAGGCCAGGGTTTACAAAAAGAAGAAGGCCTATGCCGAAGCAAGCCTGGTAGAATTGATTACACCCTCACCTGAGCGAGTACAGACCCCGTGCCCTTACAGCGGCTATTGCGGGGGCTGCCAGTGGCAGCATATACAATATACAGCCCAGCTTTCTTACAAAAAAGAGCAGGTGGAAGAAGCCATTGAACACATTGGGGGGCTCAAAGATGTGAAGGTCCGCGATGTGCTGCCTTCTGAAGAGGTATTCGCTTATCGCAATAAGATGGAATTTTCCTTTTCTGACCGCCGGTGGTTCCTCCCCCATGAAATGGATAAACGCGAAGTTGAGGGGAATTTTGCATTAGGACTTCATGTTCCCGGGACATATCAAAAGGTTATTGATGTGGAGGCCTGTCTACTTCAGCAGGAAACCGGTAACATGATCCTGAGAGAGGTCAAAAAATATGTAAAAAAAAGCGGAATACCCGTTTATGGCCTGAAAAGTCATGAGGGATTCTGGCGCTTTCTGACCATTCGATATTCCAAGGCATTTGATGAATGGATGGTAAATCTGGTTACATCAGAGGAATTGCAGGAAGTAGTCCGCCCCTTGGCTGATAAGCTGTCGCAGCGAATCGCCAACATCAGAACAGTCGTAAATAACATCACCGGGAGGCAGGCCTCCATTGCCGTTGGGGAGCGGGAAGTCATCCTTAAAGGCGAGGGATATATCAGGGACAAGATCGGTCCATACACCTTCCAAATATCTTCAAACTCATTTTTCCAGACCAATTCCCTGGCCGCCCGGCAACTTTATGAGAAAGCAACCGACTATGCCGAGCTCAAGGGCAGCGAGACAGTGCTGGATCTGTACAGCGGAACCGGCACAATCCCCATCTTTCTGGCAAACAGGGTGAAGGTGGTTACTGGTATTGAAATCAGCGAAAGTGCCGTGCTGGATGCCCGGAACAATTGCAAAGACAATGGCATAGATAACTGCCGTTTTATTATTGGGGATATTCGAGAAAGACTCTCCGCCATAACCTACAAACCAGATGTCCTAATCATTGACCCACCGCGGGCAGGGATGCATAAGCATGTGTTAGCCCAGATACTGGCATTATCTCCTGAAAAGATCATCTATATCTCATGTAACCCTGCCACAATGGCAAGGGACATCGCCCAGATGATACAGAAATATGCGTTGATTGAAATACAACCCGTAGACATGTTCCCTCACACCTATCATATCGAGGCTGTTGCAAAATTATGGCTGCGGAAATGAGGAGTTTTGAATAACTGGCAATAATAATAGTTTCGCAAAACATCATATTCTGTTTTCAAAACAGATTAGGAGACTTTGATCTTTTTCGTAGGTGTATTCTCGAATATTTGAAAAAAGTAAAAAAAGATTGACAAATTGTATAATATACATAGTATACGAAGCTCGGAGAGCAAAAACTCTGTGCCTTAAACTGACGGAAGGCCATGGTCAGAGATATGGGCACAGGTCTACACAGCAAAGGGGGTGATCAGACATGGCTGGGAGTTATCAAAGTTTTTTATTTTCAATATGGTCTTTCGGCCTGATAGAGCAAGTATACCCCTTACAATATCATGAGTGTTTTCAAACCCTCAAACTTTTCAAGAGGTGAGACTTAATTCTCAACTGTTAGTGGACTAATTCACGCTTAAGACAAGAATTATTTGTTTGGGTGAGAAAAAGCATCTCATATTGGTTTAGAGATGCTTTTTTATTTTCATTAAACCACTGTAAGTTCTCATTAAATCAGGGCTATATCAAAAAAATCCCCTTCAATCCCCCTTTGCAAAAGGGGGAGGCATTCGGAATGCCCGGATTTATTGAGATATTACAAACTACGGAGTAACTTCATTATGAAAGTCATTGTGCACGATAATCAAATAGAAAAGGCCATCAAGGATCTTAAAAGGAAGTTAACCAAGGAAGGTTTCTTTTCCGAAATCAAGGAAAGGCGCTTTTATGACAAGCCGAGCGTCCAGAAAAAGAAAAAACAGGCCAAGGCAGCCAAAAGACGTCGTAAAAGAGTCAGAAGGTTTTAAGGTTATTTACTTTTTCACTTGACAAACATGGGGGTGAAACAGGTAAATTTGCATTAACTTTGGGGCCATGTTCCCATCGACCTCAAACTCACTAAGCAGGGGCTTATCCAGATGAAAAATCAAGCAAGTTCCTCCCAAAAGACCTCAAAAGTTGGACTTATCTCATTGTTTAACCGATTCATATCATTTGAAAAAGGTTCCACTTTTCTCCCCCCGTTTTCATTTGGTGTATGGATCTTTTTTCTTGCCGGGTTGATCCCGTCCTTAATCGTGGGGTGGATCATTTATCCCATGGTCTTATACTCAAAACAGCCCCAGCCCATGAATTTTAATCATGCCCTCCACCTTAATCCGGAAATAGTAGACGGCATAGATGGCACCTTTGCCGGCATTCCCAAATTGGATAAGTGCTTAGAATGCCATGATGACCCCGAATCGCCCCTTGGTGAAACACCTGAAGAGCAGGAATTCTTGACTAAATATGTTGCCGAAGAACGGGAGATACCCTGGCTCTCCTACTACAGGCAACCTGACTGTGTGTACTTCTCCCATATC
>Ga0255382_10131_pt1 | contig 11103 bp, 9 predicted proteins | sample ANMaggSeSYBR01H9_FD_182101 | JGI IMG/M metagenome (GOLD analysis project Ga0255382, IMG submission 182101) | Sediment cell enrichment communities from methane seep in Santa Monica Basin, California, United Staets - ANME aggregate JGI... | ecosystem: Environmental > Aquatic > Marine > Cold seeps >... | reverse complement strand
GTCTGTTATCAGAATAATTATCTTTTTGCTGAAAGGCCGTTTGGCCAATATTTCCACTATGTAATCTATGGCTCTGTTTGTATGCGTATAACAGAACTTGTATGAGGGGTAAACATTGGCAAGCCGCTCCTTTTCAAGCCGGACCACAGGGGTAACATATGCATTGGTCTTGCTGCCTGAATACCCAAAAGCGTCAAAATCGATTCCCGTTAGCCCCTTCAAAGATTCGTATATGGTCAACAGGGCCTCCCTGGCAATGAAAATCCTCCTTTCCCGATCCATGGTTGCGCTCAGATCTAAAAGCGCTACAATGGAAAGACCAGTGATCAATTCACTGTCTACAAAGACATCTCTTATGTTCCTGTCGGTCATCCTTGCAATAAATCTCTCTATATCAATTTCGGTTCCCTCCTCTGAGTTTATTTCTTTGTATTTCCCAGTTAGTTTGGAGATAAACCTTCTCAGCCCATAGGCCATTCTGATATCCGGATAAGATAGGTCTTTAGTCTCAAAGATATCCTTTGAAATAATATGACCGGTTGAGTTCTCTGCGAGGTCTTCAACATCAATTTCTGGTTCTGTCTCTTCCCAGACTCCTCCTTCGCAATCATCCTCTGAATCCTGATAACCTCCGGCCGGTTCTCTGGAAGATATGACCTCCCCTTCCATAATGAAATCTTGTTCCTGATCGGTCACTACATTAGCAGGTGAATCGACAGTTGTACCTTCGTCATGACTGTCCTCTCTTGAATCTTCCTCAAGCCTATCGATCTCTTCCTGGGCCCTTGGGTAGCATTGTCCTATCCTGGTTAATATTACTTCCACCACCCTTTCAGCTTCTTTTTGGGTGCTGCTACGGATCTTCAAAAGCTGTTTTTCATAGAACCGCGCAAGCCCTTCCCATTTGCCATCAACACTGACCCCAGCCCTTACCGCCATAAGGACAGTAAGAGGGCACTTGATCTCCTCTTCACTTATTGACCTCCTTGATATCCGGTCAAAAATATTCTTTGACCCACGGTAGATCTCCACCCAGCATGTTTCTGCTCTATAATCTTCTATAGTATCATATATCTTCTCTACCACCTCCTTCGGCAAATTGCCAAACTTCGCCAGTAATGCCTGTAAAGGACCTGGAGATGAAAAGATGAGACGGGCGATCTGCTTTTCCAGTAATCCGTACAGATCAACCTCATCGCTGGCCAGAGGCGTATCCTTCCCAACCACTACCCTATCACCCTCAGTGTAAACCCTTTCACCATCGAGGGACAACTCCAAGTCCCTTTTAACCAGGATTGAGAATATCGCCAAGGTTTTGTTAAAGACAGGAGTATATACATTCATAATGTTCCAAATATGCTCCTTATCCTGTTCTGGATCGTCAGACGCTCGGCCCTGTCTTCATATCTGTCAACAACAGACTGGAGGATCTCCTTGATGGCATTTTCTTCCCCAAGCTGCTCCTTATATACATTGTATAGCTCAAAAAGCATAACTACATCTCTTGTAGAAAGGGCATAGGAGAGACCCTCAGGTGTTTCAACTGCCATTCTGGTCTCATTAGCAAGAGTCAAGATCTTCCTCACCAATGGAGGAGCAACATCCTGAACCAATTCGCCTACTATCTTACGTTCCTTTGTTTCGCTGGGATAGTCCATTCTCATCTCTCTGAATCGGGATTTTAGATCTTCGTTGATTTCATAAGTCCCGCCGTAGGTGGAAAGGTTCATTGTTGCGGCTATGAGCAGCTTTGCACCCTTTTCCAGGCTATATTTTTTCCCAATTTCAGGGATGTACACGTGTCTTCTCCAATCTGTCAGTTGATTTAGAGTCTTTTGCATATGGGGTGTCAACGCATTAATCTCTTCGAAAACAAGTACTGTTGCACCAAATCTGTTTGCTATAACTATGGCCCTTGACATCTCTCCGAGTAAGAACTTGATATCGTTCCCGATAAGCAGAAATCTTCCAAGAAGATCATACCGCTTGGTCTGTTCACTCAAATCGGTTTGAATAATAGGAATCCCTTCTTTATCTGCAAAGTAGGCGAGGCTTAGAGTCTTCCCGGTCCCCTTTGGCCCTTTGAGCAGGATAGGTATGCCACTCTCGAGATGTGACTTGAATATCTCGAGTTCCCTCCCTTGAGGTATGTAAGGAGGGACTGTCTTAAATATATAATCTTCACCTTCCACAGGAAGGATTTCTATCCTGTCATTTTCATCAGCGGTTTTCTTTACCTTTCGGGGTTTTTTATCATTTTTTTCCATAGTTTAATCATAACCTATATGTATTTGTTTACACGTTTAGGAAATTTTATAACTCATTATGTTTTATCAAAGTAAGAAGGACGTAAACTGACGACAGCTTGTGGTTTGCCCTCTCACCACCCCTCTCCCTCCGGGGAAAAAGGGTTTAGGTGAGGGCTGATCAAGGCATAGCAGAAAAATGAATCGACCTGCCAATATCCGCCTGCACAATGCATGTCAATGATTGGGCTTACAAACTTACCATATCACCAGAAGTGTTCACTGTCAATATTCCCAAGAAATCTACGCCGAAGCACTTGTCGGTTTTACAAGTTTACCCTAACGTTGCAGAAAATTTGAGTTCAAAACGGTATAGATTGGGTCGGCAAGGGACGGTTGACCCTTTTAAAGGACGAAAGCGTATTGCACATACGGTGAGGTCTTGAAAATGGTCAATCGTTTCTTGATGGCCTGATATAGAGCGGGCGAAGCGCTTTTGGACCAAATATTTCTGCAACGTTAGGGTTTATCAAGCTAAGCGAAGTCACGGATGGAAAGGGTACACCCGATCATTTGTAGACCTTGAAAGCCAGTATGACTTCCTGGAAGTAGAAGCGGCAAAAGATATCAATGTGATTGAAAAAAAGCCCATCAAACCAGATGCCCTTGTGAACTACGTCCAGGCACTACTTAAGCTTTAGGGCTTGCACAAAAATAACTTTACAGAATCGACATTCAGATTTAGATCAGATTTGTTTGTTCCGATTGAGCAAAGTCACAAGGAACGACACCATCCAATTACCTACTGGTTCTTTCCTTCCTGCTTTTCCAGAGTTTCCTTTATCATTTGCATAAATAAGCCGTCTTCTTTCCAGAGTTTGCAACTGTTGATCAGGTTGGCCATCCCTTGAAACTCATCCAGTGACCTGGGAATGGGACGACGCTGGCGCGATCGCTGAGTCCAATACCCGTGTAAGGCGGCAGGGCCCATGGTCACGATGAGATGTGTAAGATGCGCACAGCCCTGAACCCCTCCCAGGCGCCTGTGAACCTCTTCACTGTAACCGGAAACAATGGACAGCCCCACTATCTTTTTCACTGATTCCAGCGTGGTAGGGCATAGCTCATGTGGAATATCAGGCATTTCCGCCTCAGCATCCAGGATCGTAACGGGCCAGCCGCCAACGAGCAGCCTCACGCACATCCAGTGCACCACGCCAGTTGGGCGGGACTCACCATTCCAATGGTATCCTGGCACGAGCCGCTCATCTCTAAGCCAGCCCTCCACGATCAAGCGATCGTCCTCTAACGGATAAGTACGAAACTCAAGACGCCGTTCATGCACCGGGGCGCTCTGAATAAGATCTTTAAGTCGGGTCATAGTGTTGCTCCTCCTATTGACCGCTTCAACGGTCATTTTAGTGAATGGGGAAAGGCAGGTGAAAGATTGAAATTTGGAAGCAGAACGTATAGTTAGTGTCTGAACGAAAACTAGGAATTTTTTCCAAGATCAAGGAAGACGAAAATTATAACCACAGGAATACATTGAGTATTTCGAGGATTATAATTTGAGCCTTACGAAGATATTGGGGAAAATAACAGTTTTCGGTCGGGCACTAGTTAGCTGAATCGGAAGATTATCTGGTGGAGGTGAGCGGGATCGAACCGCTGACCTGTACGTTGCGAACGTACCGCTCTCCCAACTGAGCTACACCCCCACTTTAATGGCTTGTATTAGCTTGAGAACCCTTGCAAGGCGATCCAAAAATTCCTCAAAATTTTCTCTATTATAAACACTCTAATCATTAAATCAACGGCTTTTTACCTGATCATGTCTATCCTTTAACCCTGTCAATTATTTTTAACTCCTGATTTTACTCCTTGAACGATCAAAACCATTTGACAATAGATATCCTTATGATAAAAATGATAAAAATAAAAATATGCCCCCGTAGCTCAGGTGGATAGAGCACCAGATTCCTAAACGGACTGGTGCTTTTTTTGTAACAGGTCGAAATGACTTAAATATTTGATTTTATTAGGTCTGCATAATATAAACAATAGAAAGAAAATAGGCAAAAAAAATAATTACTGTCACATTTTGTCACATTTTTGGCAGATTTTATGTTTCGGGGGAGAGCCTTTAGCTTTAAGGTGTCTCCCCTTTTATTAATAAATCTGAAAGGTAGGACTTTTTTTGTTGGGCTTTTTTGATGTTTTTTTGATGGTCGGGATTACAAATATGGCAAGTTGCCCTGATATCCAAAAACACAACTTAACAGAAAGCACAAAAGGAAGAGATATATAGCAGTATATCCCACGATCAGCGTGATGCAAGATATGTAGATGAAATCCCTCAGAAATCCTTTATTAGGCAAATTCAGAAGGTACTGAAATCTTAGCCATATCAGATTCGTTGCCAGTGTGATTTACAGCGGTGACACCGAGTTCAATTTCGCCTGCAACAGCCGGAAATAAGGGTACATCATCGGGTAAAATTACCTCGGTCACATTTCCTACTTCCGCAAAATTTGAGTCGTAACTGACCCCACTATTCACTGACCAGTAGAGCCTATATCCCTTGACATCAGTAGAAGAAGATGAGGAATTCCAGCGAATCCTCAGTCTTTTGGCTCTTGCAGTTCCTAACTTACTAAGATCGATGACGTTCTCAAATACCTCAGCTTCCTTTAGCCTACTGCAAAGCTCATCATATAGTTCTGAATATAATAGGAGTTTCTTCATGGCACCCTCCAGGGTGGAGGTGAAGGAATGAATTAATTTGAGTTTCTTTAATGAGGCCAGCCTCAGAATAAAGAGGGACTTGTTTAAATATCAAGAGAAATGCAGTTAAAAGGCTGACATTTGACATTTCAAAAGTTGAGGTGCCTTGCCAAAAGGCCAAATATCGCTCGAATACAGATATCATATAATTGTGGCTCCAATTCGCTGAAGGAAACTTTGATGAAACACCGTGTCCTGTCAAGGCAGGTAGGAAGGCTCTCCCTAAACATTTGTTAGTGCTCTATGATCTTCATATCTCCCGGGATCTGCACTTCGGCGTTCAAAACCATTTCTCCGGTCTCGGCCCCTTCTGCGTTCACCAGTTTTGAGCTCTAATCCAATTCTTTTTTCGGCTTCGGTTCCGATACTTCTAAGTTTATCCATGTCAATGACATTCTCAAATATTTCAGCTTCCTTTAACTTAGAACGCAACTCTTCATACACTTTGAGCCGACTTTCTTTCTCCTTTTTTAGAGCAACCTTGCCCATTATAAACTTTCTGAGTGTGCGCTTTCCCACGATGATACAAATACACAATGCGACTGAAAAGACTGCAAGAGCTAAGAGCACGACAAGACCAAAGAGCAGATAAATGACAGCTGCCCAAACGACACCCGCTACGCACATAGGCAGCCTTAATTGGCGCCAGGGACTCAAATGTGGAGGAAACCAAGTGCCATTTTTTCTATAATGACCCTTGACGTATGCCCAGCTTTTCTTAACTTTCTTGGCCATGATTTTTATGGACTCTTCATCGTGATGGATATAAGGCACTTCTTCGATTAAGGAAAGGAGCCAGGAAAAAACTCTGAGTTGAGGCCTCCCCCAACAGAATAAACATCCCGTCAGGAGCAAGGTAGTCACATTTTGAGAGGTTTTTCCATGTGAATAACCACAGAATTGAGGGTAAAAGATAAAAAAAGATATTAAATCAAATACAAATTATTATAACTTATAATACTCTATATTAAAACTAAATTAGCTATGTCAATCTATAATGAAGTATTTATTTAAATCAAGAAAAAAATGACTTCATGCAACGAGGAAGTTAAAGGGAAGGTCATAAGGTGTCGGGGTAGGTTCCTGCCATTGAAGTTACATGCAACTTGCCAGTATCCCAAACCAGACAATATTTGAGATATAAGACTCCTAACAGAACACAATGTCCTGTCAGGAGCAAGGTTGGCAGTATTTGAAATGTGTTTCCATGCGGAAAGCTCTGCTCTGAACTTAAAACTTCTTCAGTTCCTTATAATCGATGGCCGAGGCGTAATTGGTTAAATCTTCTTCACTAACCTTCCTACCCTTGATGGATACAAGATAACGTTTGTCCACAACAACAGTGATTTCGCCTTCTTGGTTTGAAGGGCGGTACTTGACGATGGCTTTTTGCCTTTTTATTTTTCTTAATTTTCCTCCATCAGCTGTGGCATAAGCGGGGTTGGAAAACATCATTACCATACTTTGAAGAATAGGAGTATCTGCAGCAATTTCCACCGTAACAGAACTCGAATCCTTATGATACTGCCGTTTTGCTGAAACCATTCCTCCGAACATTGCCTGTCCAACAGCTTGAGACTCCACGTCTTTTGCCTTCCAGCCTGATAATGGTTCAGGTAAAAAAGCTTCTAATTTGCTGGCCCGTTTCTGACGGATAAGTTGGGAAGCATAATCCAGACTGCTCACGGCTTCGGCATAGTCCGCTTCCTCATAATACTCCAATGCCTCGTTGATGGACTCGATAATTTCATCAGCCCAAGACGTTCCAAGGGTACTGAACATTATCACTGCAAGAATGAATGTCGTGAGCCTTAAACTTTTTTTCATATTCCGAAGCATTTTTACCTCCTCCTTTAGAGAGCAAAAAAGTGATGGGCCAACTGGACCGTTAGTACAGAAAAAATCCACCTATCTTTTAAGAAATGGGGTCTTGATTCAGTCCATGGCACCCTCGGTTAGGGGTTATTCTTTGGCCTTCTTCTCGTATCGCTGTAAAGCGTCTTCCAGCAGGCGCCTAATGGCTTCAGATTTAGATTCCATGCGCTCTTGAAAGCGATAATCGTTAATACGCTTTATAAGATGCTCATCACCAACGAAGGTTACGGTAGGTTTTTCAGTGGGCATATCTTTAAATAAACCTTTTTTATTAGATTTTCAACTTATTTTGGATAACAGGTTCTTTTCCTATTGACTTTATAACCCTAATAATCTAATATGAAATTGTAGTTCAATATCTCCAAAACCACAGGTCATGAAAACTAAATCAGTAAATAGAGCGCTTGTTGTAGAAACCCGTAATCGTGAGGTTGCGGGCGGCCCCCTGTGGGCCGGGAGACTTCTGCGGCAGGCGCTCTTCTTATTTAGGGGAGGGGTGATCATGGAAGAGAAAGACCAAAGGACAAATGAGGTATGCGAGATCCTTAAAGAAGCATGCCGGAAACTGGACGAAAAATTCAACCAAGGGGAAGAAAAAGAGGAAAAAGTCCCTAAGCCAGGGACCCATAACAAGTACCGACTTAGAGGCGGGTGAATAGATCACAGGGGCAAAATAACAGGCCAGGGGGAAGAGTCAAGACCTCCCTGGCAATTAACAAATGATTCATATCAAAATCGAGGTGGGAAATGGCACACACAGACGCATGTAAAATTCAAGTTTGTCAGTTTGTTGAAAAAATGACTACCAACGGAATGAGCCTTAATAAAGCGTGTAAAGAAACTGAAAGGGAAAGTGATGGTATCCCAGGGGGAAAAGACCTTATTAGCAAATATCCGTTATGTGGACCTGGAGACCTACCGTAACCATTTGAGACAAAAACTGACTAAGAATAAAACCATCCGGGCCAATGCCAGCATCAACAGGGAAATGGCCTGCCTGCATCATATCTTCACCAAAGCCGTTGAATGGGAAAAGGTCGAGCAAAGCCCTTTTGACAAAGGCAAATCTTTACTTTTGAGTGAAGACAACCGGCGGGTTAGATATCTTACAGAGGCAGAGATTGAGAGCCTTCTTGATGAATGTAAAACAAAAAAGCATCTTCACCATATTGTCACTTGTGCCATAAATACAGGTCTTAGAAAAGGTGATATTCTTACCATGAAATGGGACCAGGTCAGAAATGGATTTATATATCCTGATAAGAATACTGAGACTAAAAAAAGGCGCGAGATTCCTGTAAATGATGATTTAGCTCAAATGTTTAAGGAAATAAGGAAAGAGCAGGGGTTGACATCTCAGTATATTTTCACATATTCTAAAAGAACGATTAGCCGAGTTGACAGAGCCTTTAAAGGAGCCTTAAGCCGGGCAGGTATTGAGAATTTCAGGTTTCACGACCTTAGACATACCTTTGCCAGCCATTTAATAATGAGAGGTGCAGACCTCAAGGATATTCAGGAGCTTCTTGGACACAAGACAATGACCATGACCTTAAGATATGCTCACCTTAGCCAGGAGCACAAAAAGAAAGCGGTCAATCTCTTGAATGGCTTAACCAGTTCTATCAAATCTGATGTGTCACAAAAGTGTCACATTTCCAAAAAGGTAACTTCGGCTAATGGCTAACTTATTGATTTTACTGTATGCCCCCGTAGCTCAGGTGGATAGAGCACCAGATTCCTAATCTGGGTGCCGCATGTTCGAGTCATGCCGGGGGCACCATTTTTTTAGAATAAATATCAAATAGTTAACCTCCTTACCTTTTGTTGACCATTTCCTCATTATTCGTTTCTGCTACCATTTTGCTCATGAATTGGATTGGACAGGAGTGTGCATGCGCAATATATTGTAGCGGATTCAACATTCCGGCTTGATATGTGAATCTCCATTTAAGATGCATGTCTGAGTACTTATCTTTCATTTGGGTACTTTTCGGTCACTACTTCGATACCTTTAACCGCCGGGATCATTTTCATGATATCTCCAATCTTTTTCACTAAATCCGACTCTTGACCTGGCAGGGATGTCGTTTTCAGAGAAACGAATCCATCCTCAATACATACCTCGGCGCTTGGTTTCACATCTATCAGAAAGGTTTCGACCTCAGCGGCGAGAGCCAAATCTTTCAATGTTCTTTTGGATTCATGAGTTGTTTGGAATTGCTTTAATCTGGCGATCTGGCAAATAGTAGCCACCGCATCCTTCACAGTGATATTGTTAATATGTAAGACCAAATCGTATAGGCTGGGATCCCCTGGATCGATTCCATAGAGTTTTAGACCCCATTTTTTCCGTTCCTCATCAACCGTTTTCACAAGTCGCATAGCTTCTCTTCTCGGAATTTTATCGCGCGCTATTACGATTTTTATACGATCCTCAGTCTCGGAAATAATCCGGACCTTGAGCACCTGCGGGAGATCTTTTACAAAAAACTGACATGCGAAGCCATGATATACTATTCTGTCTTCTTTTAATTGTTTTAATAGCGCAGCCCGAATGTAAGCAATGTATTTCTCTCTTCCATGGGTAAATCGATCAAAAAAGGAGGGAGCATCCTCAATTGCATGAATGAGCTTTATCTCTGGGACGTTAAAATCTTTTGAGGCATTGATCAGGACCTCTCGAGAGATGCAAGCATAGCCTAACTTTTGAGAGGTCTTCTCGGCAATCTCTTTGCCTCTCGTATATGATCCTCTTGAGATAGTAATAATGGCCATCATCGACCTCTTTTACACATTTAAGTGCTATATACCTTTCTGTATACCAACTCTTTTGTCTCAAAACTGGGTAATTTAACAAACAGGTTTAGTTTATAACTTTGAAGATTTGCCTTCAATCATAAAGTGCAAAGGTTTTTCAGGCTGACACTCTTTCTCAAGCATGGGCAGCCCTTAACTCTCCTTTCATTCCAATCACCTGATAGATAGCTGTGTTACCTATTCCTTTGAGACTGTCTGACCAAGTCGAGCCTATCTGCAATTCATTGCCAAGCCTCTCCTTGACTGCCTGACTAATCACTATCTCCCCAGGGCGAGTCTTCTCTTCCAATCGGAATGCAGCGATAATAGGGCGTCCCACTGCTCCGTACTTCTTGCGTTTCTCAGAACCTATATTTCCCACGACCAGCTTCCCGCAGTTGATACCGATTCTCATTTCAAGTCGCGGTAACCCCATACTGAGGTTCTCGTTATTCAATTCTTTCATGGCCCCTTGCATCTCAAGGGCGCAGAGCACAGCTCGCCTGGTATGGTCCGAGAGCAGACGCGGAGCTCCGAAGAATACGAGGATTCCATCGCCTGTAAATTCGTCGATGGTTCCCTCATGGCTCACGATAATGTCGGTCATCTTTTCCAAATACCGGTTGATTAGCTCTACTACTTGAGGTGCCTCCATGCCTTCGGTGGCCGAAGTGAATCCGCAGAGATCAGATACGAGAACAGTCATCTCCCTCATTTCTCCGCCCAGCTTGACACCTTCAGGGGATGCGAGTATCTCTGTGACAACCTCACCGCTCAGGTAAGCTCCAAAGGTTTCTTGGATAAAGGCCCTCTCCTTATAGCTTTTCTGGAGTTCTGCCGTTCGTTCCTCAACGCGCCTTTCCAACTCATCACGCGCTTTTTGTACTGCATCCTCGACCCGCTTCCGCTGGATGGCTAATGCATAAAACTGCGCCAATCGACGAATCGCTTCTAATTCCCGTTCAGTATAATCCGTGTCCTTGTTGGCCAGAGCGATTTGGCCGACCAACTCCTTATCTAACATCACCGGCATAGAAAGTAATCGCTTAATAGGTATGTATCCCCCAGGGGTTCCCTTTTTTGCCTTATGAGTTTCGGGTGAGTTAGTGAAAAAAGCCTCTAAGGTATTCAAAGAGTATCCGCAGAGACCGGAATAAAGCCCATCTTTTCCACGAGGGAAGGTAATCCCCTTATTCTCCTCTGAGACGCTGCATTGGCCTTTGAACATTTCAGTAAGCGTGTGTCCAACATTATCACCAGTGTTAGGGTCGACGGAAGAAACGTAGCCATGCTTACTCCCTGTCAGACCTTTTGCCTTGTTTAGTATTGTGTTGGTCATATCCTCAATTGAAGCCCATGGAGAGACCAATGGTTTATAGGACTCTGAGAGAGCAGAATT
>Ga0255382_10129_pt1 | contig 11141 bp, 10 predicted proteins | sample ANMaggSeSYBR01H9_FD_182101 | JGI IMG/M metagenome (GOLD analysis project Ga0255382, IMG submission 182101) | Sediment cell enrichment communities from methane seep in Santa Monica Basin, California, United Staets - ANME aggregate JGI... | ecosystem: Environmental > Aquatic > Marine > Cold seeps >... | reverse complement strand
AATTCCGCTTGGTGTTGCTGGTCCTCTCAAGATATTGGGTGAGTTTGCAGATGGTGAGTATCACCTGCCTCTTGCGACCACCGAAGGTGCACTGGTCGCAAGTGTGAATCGTGGTTGTTCTGCTATCAGCGCTTCCGGTGGATCCCGGGTACGCATCTTCCAGGACGTAATGACCAGGGCACCGGTATTCAAGATGGAAAATATTGTCCGCACAAAGGATTTCGTTGATTGGGTGAGGCGACCGGACATCTTCGAACAGATGCGGGACAAGGCAGGAGAGACCACACGTTTTGGTGAACTTGTCAGCGTGGAACCTTTTGTTGCCGGTAATAATGTTTATCTCAGGTTTGCTTTCGATACCAAGGATGCCATGGGTATGAATATGGTAACCATTGCTACCGATGCCATTGTGAACCTGATATCCGATGAGTTTGGTGTATATCCTGTATCGCTGTCAGGAAATATGTGCACAGACAAGAAACCGGCAGCCATCAACAATATTCTTGGCCGTGGCAAGACCGTTGTGGCAGAGGTGGAGATCCCTGAGGACATTATCAAACGAAAGTTGAGATCAACACCCGAAAGTATGGCTGACGTAAACTATCGCAAGAACCTGCTGGGTTCTGCAAGAGCTGGTGCTATTGGATTCAACGCCCATGCGGCAAACATCATTGCTGCGATGTACATCGCGTGTGGTCAGGATGCTGCACATGTTGTTGAGGGAAGCAGTGCGATAGTGACCATGGAAGTTACAAAATACGGGTCCCTCTACTGTTCCGTCACCCTTCCATCATTGCCCGTAGGCACCGTGGGCGGAGGTACCGGTATCGGTACTCAAAAAGATTGTCTGAACTTGCTGGGAGTTGCAGGAGCGGGTGATCCGCCTGGCACGAACTCGAAAAAGCTGGCAGAGATCGTGGCATCTGCGGTGCTGGCAGGCGAGATCTCCTTGATCGGAGCTCAGGCAGCGGGTCATCTGGCACGTGCACATGCACAACTTGGGCGCTGAGTTGATGATCCTTCAATCTCTCTGGGACATATAAATATGTTCGATCCGCTCGCTGGTCTCAGCTTCCTCGGGGGATTTATCCTCCCGCACACCCACAAGTCGCGGGAAACGAAGGGCATATCCGGACTTGTAGTTAGGACTTTTCTGTATCTCCTCAAATGCGATCTCAAAGACAACTTCTGGCTTGAGTTCAATACTTCGTCCGGATTCGAAGATAATAAGTTCTGAGAACATTTCTGTGAGTTTTGCAAGTTGTTCATCGGTGATCCCTGTTGCCACTTTACCGATTGGCAGGAAATTCCCATTCTCCGGGTCGTAACATGCAAGAGCATATGATCCAATCATATTTGCCCGTCTGCCATATCCCCATTCGGCCCCGATCACAACAAGGTCCAGTGTTTCCATCAAGGGTTTCTTCTTAAGCCAGTTCTTCCCTCTCTTTCCCGGTGAGTAAGGTGCATCCGGATTTTTGATCATGATCCCTTCATGGCCGGCTTTTAATGCTGCATCATATATCTCATTCACCATGTTCTCATCATCGGTCAGCACCTGCTCATCGACCACAATATTTTCAGCATTCTCTACGCAGCTGGACAGTATCTCCCTTCTTTCCAGGAGAGAGAGATCGATCAGGTCCTTTCCATCAAAGTACAGGATGTCGAACAGATTCAGGGTCAGTGGTATTTCCCGAACGCTTTTCTGAACATCATATTTTCGTCTGAACCGTTTGAGTATGTCCTGAAATGGTCGTGGTCGTCCATTCTTATCCATGGCAACCGCTTCACCATCAAGGATCGCAGAATCTGCATTCACATGCTGACTTACTGCAGATACTATATCTGGTAATGAATGTGTGACATCTTCCTGCCGTCTTGAGAATATAGTGATCTTATCTCCATCTTTATGTATCTGTACACGGGCACCATCAAATTTCCATTCTATGGCAGCTATTCCTATCTCTGCAATGGCCTTTTCGATGCCGGGAGTGATCTGTGCAAGCATCATTTTTATGGGTCGGTTGAGTTTCAAGGACAATTTGCCAACTTCTTCGGATCCGCCATGTTTGGCGGCTCCTGCTACAAGCCCGAGATCATTGGTCACCATATATGCACGTTCCACTTCCTTCGGTGTAAGATCAAATGATCTTGAAATAGCATCCCTTACAATACCTTCCCCTACCCCGATCCGAAGATCTTCGATGGATAGTCTGGAGAGATATCGTGCCTCCTCAGGGGTGCATGAACTGAATATATATTGGAGATTCTTGATCCGGGTAGCTTGGGATCTTTTTCCTGATGCTCTGGAGATATTGCTGAACCGCTCGAACACTTCAAGTATCGATAGCTGGGGTGTTTCGTCAAGGAATGAGGAGAATGTAGCCTGGTTCTTTGATTGACCTGAAAGGGATATCACGGCCGTCTCACCGATATCCCCTGTTTCCCTGACCAGTTTCTCGATATCGTTCTCACATATCCCTGAGGATCTTGACAGCGCAGTGTAGAGTAGCTTTGTACCGATCCCAAGTTGACTACTGCTCCATGCAGGGAACACGGTTCCCATTACAAAATGGGTAACCACCGGCAGTTCCTCTTCACTCACATCCTGCAACAGTTCAGAAACCACTTCGGTCATTTCAAGTGAACCTGAAATCTGTTCTATTTGCCAACACACATCTGCAAATTCTTTGAACGAGGTCATATCATCACGCCGTTTGTAGCTACTTTCATCAGGACTGGATATTATCGTCAGGGTCTGTAGAGCGAGACAACATCACTCAATATGGCACTTGCTGTTTCAATAGACCCTGCTCCTCTGCCTGTGATGGTGACAGTACCTGCAAGGTCCGTCTGTATGGATGCAACATTCAGGGTTCCGCCAACAGCAAGAGGATGCCCGATAGGTACCAACCGTGGAGATGCGCGGATCAGGTCATCTTTCACTTCACCGATCAGTTTTATCGTATATCCTTCATCGTTGGCAAGTATAAGGGCTTCCGGTGTTATCTTTGTGATACCAGTAACATCCACATCATTATAGTTGACATCCATACCGAATATGGAATTTGCAAGTATGACCAGTTTACAGGCAGTATCACTACCTTCCACATCATTCGTGGGGTCGGTTTCTGCGATGCCCAGTTCCTGGGATTCTGCAAGCATCTGTTCGTATGAAGCCTGTTCCTCCATCATACGGCTCAATATGTAATTGCATGTTCCATTGAGAATACCCTCAATACTGATGATCTTGTTCCCTGCAAGGGTATCGTGTGCGAGGTTCAATATGGGCATTGCTCCTCCAACAGTTGCCTCGAACCTGAATCCCGATCCGGCTTCCCTGGCAACATCCATCAGTTCGCGGTATTTGAGAGCAAGGGGGCCCTTGTTCGATGTTACCACATCCCGACCATGCCCAAAGGCTGCAAGCATGTTCTCAAGACCCACACCACCAGTTTCGACATCAGTAGGTGTGGTCTCTATCACCAGGTCGTGTTCCACATTTCTTATGATCTCCACCCCGGTGATCTGTCTGGACGCAATCGTTCCTGTTTCTCGTTTCCTTGCGATAATTTCGGAAAGATCGATCCCTTCGTTATTGATCTCAGCTCCCCTTGAATCAGCAATAGCTACGACCTTCAGGTCAAGGCCAATGTTCTCGAGTTCCTCTCTCTTTTGCAGAAATACCTCAGCCACACCCTGTCCCACTGAACCAAAACCAATAATGGATGCACGTATTGTTCTCATAGGTCAATCTCCTTCACGAAAGTTCGGCCCTTATTGGCTCAATGACCAGCAGGTCCTTTTTCACAGCTATATCCCTGAGGATAGTAATAGCATCATGCAGTTCTTTCTTACCGATCGCATCGATCTTCAGAGATGCTGAGGATGATGTGTCGATATGGGGCATTGAGAGACGAATATCTACCACTTCTGCAAATCCCGTGTTATCAATGGTCTCGATGGTATCCTCGACATCGGTGTGCACGATATGTCCGATCAGGATCACTGCTCCGTGTTCAACAAAACGTTTCTCATCGACCCGGGTGACATCCACACCATTTTTTTCGAGTTTTGAGATTATGGCATCAAGGCATTCGGGATCTGCCTCAAATACCAGTTGAAGTGGAATAGTGCCGCGCGGAGTTCGTTTTTCGTGATGGTGCACTATGGATTTCAAATTCCCTTTAAGTTCCGATATGGGATTTAATGCAGAAAGTAATTGTCCAGGAATATCTTTCAGTTCAATGTCCATTGAGACTCTCATAGTTTCCCTCTTAGTGTTCTCTGATCATCAAGATCTGATCATCAATGAACTACTCCTATTATCTGAATGCAATTATACGTTTTGGTGACCTCATTCATGTTCCTTCGGGATTATGATCACATTACCACGTCCCTTCCTGAACTTCTCGATACATCCTCTGTTCTCGAGATCTGCCACCATTAGGCTCACTTTTGCTTCCGAATAACGCAATCGGGTACGCAGGTCCTTCTGTGTGATGCGTCCTCCGTTGGTCCGTATAATGTCCACGATCTCCTGCAGGTCCTCTGGCAATGTTCTATTTCTTGTTACATCCCCGGTAGCAGTTTCATCATCTGATTCCTCACCATTCTCCCCCTTCTTATTTGTTGTCCGATCATTTCCTCCATTATTCCCCACATCTACATCTATCTCAGAACCATCTTCGTCCACATATATCAGGTCCTGTGCAGGATCATTTGTCTTGATCGTCGAACCTTCTTCCTTTTTACTTCTGTTCCTGTACAGGAGAAAGGCTACTACAACAAAGGTCAATACCAGTATCACAGCTATTGTTTGTGTTGAGGAAACCTCGTCCTCTTCAAGGATCTGCGCCCCTTCTTCAAAGGATTCGGTCATCTGTTCAAGATGATCGGGCACTGTCTCGTCCTCCCCGTAGGTAGGAAGGAGCAGGAGGTCAAGGATATAGTCACCATCATCGGTGATGCTGATCTCTTCCTCCGTATAGGCTGTAAGCGTGCTGTTCTGGTAATACTTTGCTGTGATCAGGTAGTCTCCGGTCCCAAGTTTCAGGGAATATATCCCGTGTTTTGCAACCATGGATTGTGAGGGAGTGGAGTTCACCTCTATGAGTACATTCTCAAGTGGTTCGAACGTGTACCACTCGTAGACGGCTCCGTGTATGGTCGCAGCATCGGCCGCAAATACCGGGGCGGCCATTAACATGAGTGCAAGGATACAAATGGTTATTCTGGGGATATTTCTAGCGTCCACGTACTAATGTTAACTGACCGAATGCATATATTCTTTGTTGGTCTATTGAAAGATGATAGCTCACTGATAAGTTAATATTTCGAGTCTATTCTTAGTTATAAGTGGTAGATTGGATTATTTTGAGTGAATAATACATCTATTCGTATTTGATCCAATTTTCACATCATTTTGAAGCTTTATACTAAAAAATAAAGTATTATATTGCTTAATTACAATAATCTTCAAACCTGTCACGAAAGTAAGCTTATATTCGAATCCCTTCTAAGTGCATTTGTGAATAACATAAATATGGAGGAACGCAAATATGAACAGGATAGGAATTAGATCATTCGCACATTTTGCAGTCGCCCTGATGCTCGTTAGCATCTTTTCCACGGGGGCACTAGCTGCTTCCTGGGATACCAGTGTTGCAAATGGAAATGAAATGGTGCAAACTAAAGCATTTTTTCTGAATAATTCTACAGAAAAGGTGCAGGCCCAGGTAATGGCAAAGGTGAATGCATCCGTGGGGCTTACGGTACAGAAAAACAAGGATCAGATACGTACCGTAAAGGATGAACAGGTTCGGCCGGAATTACATCGTGCGAACTACATGGCAGCAAAGAATAACCTGCTGCATGCAAAGGACAGGTTGCAGAATGGGAGTCTCTCTGCAAATTCGGATGAGATGCTTGATATTGGCAAGACCTACATAAATAGGACCATTGATTATATGATCACACGCCTGACCGATATCCAGGAGAACCTTGATGAAGATTCTCAAGAGTATAGTGTGATCGGGGAATATATATCTGAACTTGAACAGGAAAAGGAAACAGTGGATGCTGCCCAGTCACGTAAGGAGCTTGCAGATGTTTCGAGATCGATACGTGAGATCTGGAAGGATGCCACCAACCATATGAACCAGTTCAGGGTTCAACATATCGTAGGTAATATTGACAGGTATCTAGTAAAATCAGAGACTATCTCCACACGTATTGCGGATGAGATCCAACGTCTGGATTCGACAGGTGAAGACATCTCTGATCTCGAGGATATGCTTGATCGATACAATGAATTGATCAAGGAAGTAGAGACAAATAAAGAGCTTGGACTGTATGCATATGAGGAAGGAACCGGTGATGCACCTGGTTATCTTAGTGATACTCACAGTGGTATCAAGGAAGCGAATGATGTCCTGAGGGATATTCTGCAGGAACTCAAGGATCATCGACAGGGATTCGTGAAACTTGCAGGTACTGGTAGTCTGGTAGCTGAAGGCAATGGTACAGCTGTGCTGTCTGGTGACATTGATGTCAGCATCACAGCGTCAAATGCAAAACTTGTGATCAAGGACCTTGCAGGTGATGCCCAGATCGATATCGATGGAGATCATACAAAGGTCGATACAGGCAGTGGTTCCGATGTTGCAAATCCCTCTTTGGTGTATCTGGACTTCAATGGTGATGTGACAATTTCCGGTTCACGCATGACGGTTATGATCAATGGCGAGGATATCATACTAAGAGCCGAGGGCACTGGCAGTGTAATCCTTTCAGGTACCGGATATTATGAAGTGGAAGATGATGATGGGTCTACCGGATCATTACAATGGGCTGCAGCAAGTATGACCGATGAGGATACCGTCAACGGAAGTGAGTGAAATGCTGGCTGTTAAACATATTGCGTTAGTTACACTCCTTCTGATCGGTCTCATGGTCTCGGGATGTATCGACCAAAATGATGCTCAGACTGTCAATGAGAACGATGCAGTTCAGGAAACTATCGATGAAAACATTGATGTTGCAGATGAACTGCTTGTCGAAGAAGGGGCAGGTCTGACGGATAGTGAGGTATCCGATCTTGAGGATGATCTGGCAGAGCTCGAAGCCATGCTTGATGATATGAACATGGATGAGAATTTTGTCATAGAGGATGTCTGAAATCCCTCTCCTCTTTCTTTTCATCCTCTTTTCCCTTCTCTTTCTTTCCCTTTTCCCCTTTTATTTTTGAGGTAAGGGGTATGTATATATATATTGGAAGATAATATACAATTATATATATCGGTGGATGTAGATACGTGGTGGTTAACATGAAATATAATTTGGTGGAAGATACTGCTGCTCAATATGATGCAAGTACAGTGGTCATAATATTTGGTATTGTGATCATGTTCATGGTTGCATTGTTGTTCGTTGGGCTTGCAGGTATTAGGTGAAATTAATAATAGGAACAGGTACATTTGTTCTGCTAACGAAGTTGCATAGTGATATAATTCGTCGGAAAACTATATATAGACGTGTAATTCTATAGAATACTAACCATTAAGTTGCGTATGAATTATTTATTTAGTACAAATCATCTATTTATGAGGTAATATAACACATGAAGAACATGCTTAAGACCACCTTATTACTGGCTTCCCTTACTGGTCTGTTGGTAATTATCGGCTCTTTTTTCGGAAGGGGCGGAATGATTCTCGCTTTCGGCCTTGCGCTAGTCATGAACTTTGGCTCATACTGGTATAGTGATAAGATAGTCCTGAAGATGTATCATGCTACTGAGGTCAGCGAAACGGAGCAACCACAATTATATTCTGTTGTCCGAAATCTTGCCATGCGTGCAGACCTCCCCCTTCCAAAGATATATATCGTCCAGTCATCCATGCCCAATGCCTTTGCGACAGGCAGGGATCCTGCTCATGCGGCAGTGGCAGCTACCAGTGGTATACTGGACCTGCTCACTCCCGAGGAACTAGAGGGCGTGCTGGCCCATGAGCTAGCTCATGTCAAGAACCGCGATACATTGATCAGTGCAGTCGCCGCGACGATTGCGGGTGTGATCACGATGGTCGCCACCTGGGCTCGCTGGGCTGCTATCTTTGGTGGTATCGGAGGCCGGGACGGTAACAGTAGTAACAACATCGTGGGATTCATTGTGCTTGCTTTAATTGCCCCCCTTGCAGCGACCATCATCCAGATGGCAATATCCCGTTCCCGGGAATTTGGTGCTGATGCCGAAGGAGCCCGTATATCCGGAAAACCTTGGGCACTTGCGAGTGCTCTTTCCAAACTTGAATCAGGAGCAGAAAATTATCAGCCGAGGCGCAATGATGTGCAGGCATCAGAGAACACTGCCCACATGTTCATTGTCAATCCTCTACGCAAGAGTTCCCTGATGAGTCTTTTCAGGACCCATCCCCCAACCGATGAAAGGGTCAAAAGACTGCGTTCAATGTGATCAGTACAATGAAATGGGGGTCTGTCCTGGCTCTGTCAGGTGAACGACCTCCACCCCGTTTCTTTCCAATTCTTTTGATAGATGGTATCTATGACAGTTCTTTGGGTTCTTTTCTGCGCACATAAGGACGACATTTGAATCATTGGTATTGATATCACTCATCTTATCGAACAATCTTAATAAGTTGTTTTTGAACTCATCTGATCCCATGTACTCTGTATATGTCCCATCCCGAAATCCCCCGAGGCCCGGGAAGTGATAATATACGATCTCATTGGTAGGAAGGGAAAGTTTCAGTGATTCCTTATTAAAGTCCTCATAATATGAGTGAGGATAGCGTCGGATATCGATCAGATGTGTGATATTGCTATTCTTCAACACATCAACAAAGTCCTCAAAGGTCCTGTTGCTATATCCTATCGTGTAACAGCGGTATCCTGATCGCATGTTCTACCTGAATGAATGTGAAAGAGTATTAATTTTTCTATCATATCCTCTTTTTGTAGAGGGATAGTACTGTGATCACGTTCTTGTTTCGTGGACTGAGCGACCTGTCACAAGGCGTAGAACGTGGACAGATAGGTATATTAATTATAACTGTCAAAGTTGGGTTACAAGAGAGATGGTGCAAATTTGGGCTTAAACATACTGCCAAATGATTTATCGATATTGCAAGGTGGAGAAAAAAGAGTAGCTAACAAGATCAAACAGATCTATGAAGGCATTGATTATGATGCATACCTGTATCTTCAGCCAGTCCTTAAGGCTAAGCGAAATCCAGATTTTGTTTTAATTGACGAGTACAAAGGCATTGCAATAATTGAAGTCAAAGACTGGAGCCTTGGTTATATTGAGAACATTAACCAAATAAAGGTAAGGGTTGCTGACGGTGAAAGAGAAAATCCTACCTTAACCGCTAAAACGTATTTCAACATCACAAAGGACCTTTTAAAAAATCAAGGAAATCTGCGGGGGAAAAACTCAGAGCTAAAATATCGCCTCTATTCAAATCTAGTTTTTACAAACATGAACTCGGATGAGGTCATGATATTGGGCCCAACAATCTCGCAGGCACCAATTAACTGTATTACTTCAAACCAAATAACCAATCTTTCAGTTGATGATCTCTTCAGTGCTGAATCAGAGTATATCAAAAAATACGATTTTGAAACCATTCGAAGCGTCTTCTACCCTGAAATCAAACTTCCAAACCGGCAGATGGAGATATGGGAATTTAGCAGGAAGAACGTTGAAGAAAATAGTATCATCAAAACATTGGATCTCGAACAAGAAAGGTTTGCTAGAAGGGTGCCTGCTGGACATTATATGGTGTCTGGAATACCAGGAAGTGGAAAAACAATAATTCTTCTGGCACGAGCTGTGCATCTTTTGCGAGAGAATCCTAACTGGAGAATCATACTTCTAACATACAACACTTCTCTGACAAATAATCTGAAAAGTAAACTTGCTTCGATCCAAGATGATTTAGATGCAATGGGTATTAATTCTCAAAACATTGAGATTTCCACTTTTCATAGTCTTGCAAAATCTGTAGCTAACGAATTTTTTACTCCACCCTCAGCTTCAAAAGAATATTGGGAAAAACTCTTGCCATTAAAAGCAAATGACAAAGCCCAGCCTACCTATGATGCTATCCTGATAGACGAATACCAGGACTTCCATGAAAGCTGGATTAAACTGTGCCTCAAGTTATGCAAAAAATACGATTATAAAGAGGAGAATACGGAAAATCTGTTTTTGGCAGGAGATAGATTACAAAGTATCTACAATCCCAATACTCAGAATTGGAAGAGTCTAGGCCTCAATGTTCAAGGTAGATCGAAGCTTCTTAAAAGCTCATATCGTGCTGGAAGTTCACACATTAATCTGGCACTAAACTACCTCATGAAAGATGAAACTACAAAAAAGGAAGTAGAAACATTCTATGAAGGGAAAAATGGAATCTGTTGCAATTTTGATATTGAAAATAACATAGAGTTTGTCAAGGGTAGCATCAAGGTGATCAATGACACACTCAAGAAACTGCATGCGGATCCTAATTACAATCCAGATGACATTCTAATTTTGGTTCTCAGAAATGACCTGAAAAATGAGATATACAAATCATTGGATGAAGACGTCAAAGTGAATACCATTGTTTCAAAGAACATTCAAGAGAACAAAACGTCTTTCACATCATACCATTCCTCAAAAGGCCTTGAAACAAAAATATGCATCTTAGTTGGTGTTGATGCAGTCAAAGACCGAAAGCTCCTATACGTTGGAATGACTCGAGCATCTGAAAAACTCATTATTCATTCTTTTTCCGATAAAGGTGGACCTATCTTCAAGGAGCTAGTGAACTGTTATAATGGAGATATGTCTATCACAAGTCCCAAAAAGTTTTCAATTAAGGAGCTTCGAAAAGAACACCCTAATGCATACAAGAAATGGGATGAAAAAGAAGAATTAAAATTGAAAAAACTGTACGAGTCCGGAAAGAATATCAGTGAAGTTGCAGATGATCTTGGAAGAAAAAGAGGTGGAATTCGATCTCGCCTCAAGAAAATTGGACTTGTTAAATAAGGCAATACTTTCATACAGGAGTGGATATGAACGGGTGCACAAGAATATGAAATGGACACTTAAATTTGATATCAGG